>Ga0315289_10000205_pt1 | contig 94063 bp, 78 predicted proteins | sample YL17G11_40_MG_FD_203452 | JGI IMG/M metagenome (GOLD analysis project Ga0315289, IMG submission 203452) | Sediment microbial communities from Yellowstone Lake, YNP, Wyoming, USA - YL17G11_40 | ecosystem: Environmental > Aquatic > Freshwater > Lake > Sediment | place: USA: Wyoming | collected... | reverse complement strand
TACCGAGAGCATTGAAAGAGAAGATGTTGTCGGGAAGATTCAGCCCCAAACCGCCATTGTTCGCGAAGTCAATCAGCCCCGTCATGCCCGTTATCAGTTGGCTGCCGTGGGAGGTATGTCCATAGGCGATGTGGAGATTGGTCTTGGCCGCGATAATGGCGGATTCCGGGATCTGCGTGATATCGGTCGCCTGGTGATCCACGAGGACAGGTGCATCCGCCGCATATCGGTCCAGCAAGCCCTGCGCAGATTCAGCAGAGGCTTGATGTTCATAGCCGAGCAGGTGTCCCGTTTCGTGGGCGATCAACCGTGCCAGTGCCGCCGCGTACTGCTCTATGTCTCCCGATACCTGGGCAAATTTGGCCGAGAAGACGAAGGCTTCATCTTGCGTGTTGTGATTGCCGACATCCACCCGTTCGGCCAAGCCCAGGAACGAGCCGTAGCTTGAGAAGATCAAGCCGTTCCCGCCGAGGTAGATCGTGGAATGCGGCTGATCGGCCGCGGGTCGGTTGAGGGTGAACACGACGCCGGAGCCGGCGAAGATCTTCTCCAGACCGGCCAGCGTCTGCTCGATGAGAGGTTCCTCCTGTCCGGCCCACCGGTCCGGGGCCTGGAAGGCGGGCACGTCGAACGGACCGACGGTGACCGGACCGTGGTAGAGGACGTCCGGGGCCCCCTCGAAATCCAAATAGATGACCTGCCCGGCCAGAGGGGCCGGATCGGGATTGACCAATCGCAGATCCGGCAGCACGGGGCCGGTGGCCGGGACAGCCGGGGCGGTAGAATCGCCGTCGCTTGTCTGACGGGAAGCGACAACATCAAGGGTAAGGATGGCACAGTGATTCTTCTCGTCTTCCTGAGTTGCCGGCGTCAGATCAACGAAAGCAGCCTGGCTTGCTTGAGGGAGTTCCAAACGAATTGCGGGCTCCGTCGCGGCTAGATCCGCGCTGAGCAGCAGCCGGGGCTCCAGTGGTTCGAAGGAAGGCGCTCGTGTGGGTGGTGCGCTAGCGTTGCGCCGACCTGCTTTCGATAACCAATCTTGGATGCAACTGACCAACACTGGCTCTCCCCAACACACAAAGCAACAATTCCAGCAGTTATGGGCTCCCTGGAGATTGCCCACCCAACCATGATCGGCAGATTGGCTTGTCTAAGCCATTCGGCTCATACGCGACGATACCATCCACGACCCATTAAAGTCTACAAAGAAACGTGGGAGGATGTCAATGATCAAACACGAAAGTGAAATACCTTCATTGTTGCCGGAGACCCTCGGCCGCCCGTGCGCATGGCCACTTCTTGGGCCTGTGGATGCTGCCGGCGCCTGTCCCAGAGGCAGAATCTGCGGCATTGTTCTCGTTCTTCCGGAGGCTTCGGCATTTGGCAGGGGACGGGTTGAGGAATTTGCCTACTTATGCCTGCCAGAAGGGTCGGTACCATGCTCGCGATACGCTTGAGTGAGTTTCGCAAGTCCGCAAAAGGATGGTTCTGCGTCGGGGACCTCCTGCAGAGGGTGAACGGTGGACCAGAACTCAAAGTCCGGGCCGAACGGAGGGGCACGCCGCTCCCGCCGGTGGGCGTGGTTGCCTGTTCTTGTCATCTTTGCGGCGATGGCCGTCCTGTGGGCGGGCGACTGGCACGCTTCCTACGAATCGCCCTATGTATGGATGGTCCTGAACTTCCTCTTCTCCACGCTGGCGTCCATGTTTATCGCGTATCTGATCGCCCGGAGCTTCGTCGTCCGAGGCACGCCGGAGTTGTTGATGTTGGCCAGCGGTGTGTTCCTTTGGGGCGCCGCCGGTTGCGTCGGATCCGCCGCCCCAGCCGATGCCAACATCCAAATAACGATCCACAACACGGGAGTGTGGTTGTCTGCTCTGTGCTACCTGGCGGGCGCGGTCCTCTCGTGGCGGTCGAAGCCGGCCATGCGTACCGCGGGCTTGTGGCTCGCGGCGGCCTACACGCTCGCCTTGGGTGTCCTGGGCCTGGTGGCACTGTCGGTCGTAGGGCACTGGACACCGGCGTTTTTCATCCAGGGCCAGGGTGGGACACCGCTGCGCGATTTCGTGTTGATGTCGGCCATCGCCATGATCGGCTGCGCCGCCGCACTGCTGGCAGCGGCACGCGGGCCCTTGCCCCTGTTCACGCATTGGTTCGCTCCGGCTCTGGCGCTGATTGCGGCCGGGCTGCTGGGCGGCATGATCCAGCCGGCCTACGGCAGCCTGCTCGGCTGGACTGCCCGGGCGGCGCAGTTCCTTGGGGGCGCCTACATGGTCGTGGCGGCGATCGTCTCGGTCCGCGAATCCCGCGTCTGGGGGCTGCAACTGGAGGTGGCGCTGCGGGAGAGCGAGGAACGGTTCCGCATCATGGCCGACGGTTCGCCCATTATCATCTGGGTGACGGATGCGGAGGGCGGCGTTCAGTTCGTCAATCGAACCTACCGTGAGTTCTTCGGCGTCACGTACGAACATGTGCAGGGACGAAAATGGCAGCCGCTGCTCCATCCGGATGACGCGGGGGCCTACATGGAGGAATTCCTGCAAGCGGTGCGCGAGGGCAGACCCTTCAAAGCGGAGGCTCGCGCCCGGCGTGCCGATGGCGAGTGGCGGTGGATTGCCTCCCACGCGGAGCCACGCTGGTCCCGCACGGGGGAGTTCCTGGGCTATATCGGCGCCAGCCCGGACATCACCGAACGCAAGCAGGCCGAAGAGGCGTTGCGCGAGCTGAACGCCACCTTGGAGAGCAAAGTCGCGCAGCGGACGAGAGAGTTGCAGCATCGGGCCGGGCAGCTCCAGAAGCTGACCCTGGAACTGTCCCAGACCGAGGATCGCGAGCGCCGGCGGATCGCGGCGATTCTGCACGAGGATCTCCAGCAGCAGATCACGGGTGCGCGATTCCACCTGACGCTCCTGAGGAGCCGGGCCAGGCGGAGTCCGGCCCAGCAGATGATGGTCGACAAAATCGATGATATGCTGAGGGACGCGGTCGAGAAATCCCGCAGCTTGTCCCACGATCTCAGTCCTGCCGTGCTGCACATGAACGACTTGACGGAAGTCTTGCGCTGGTTGGCGCACCACGTGTGGGAAAAGCACGGTCTGACGGTCCATGTCCATGTCTTGGGCGAGGCTACGCTGCAATCGGAAGCGCTCGCCATCTTCCTGTTCCGAGCGGCCCAGGAGATGCTGTTCAACGTGGTCAAACATGCGCAGGTCCAGGAGGCCGGCATCCGGGCACGCCGGATAGGCCGGTGCATGGGCCTGTCCGTGTCGGATCGGGGACGCGGATTCGACCCGAAGGATCTGAGGGAGACCCCTGGATTGGGCTTGCTCAGCATCCGCGAGCGCGTCGAGCTGCTCGGCGGCCGCATGAAGATCAGGAGCAGCAAAGGCAGGGGCACAACGTTCCACATCGTCGTGCCCGACGGCGGACGGCCCCGCGAGGAAACCAAGTACGCCTGACGCCCTCGGTGACGACGTAATTCACGCCGGAGGCAGAGCCCGTTGGCGTTGTTGAACTCTTGATGGAGATAGCACGGACGTGAGGGGGTTGGCAAAGGTGTGGGGGGCGGAGCACGATCAACAGTTCCCGAATCCCTGAAGCAGGAAGTAATGACCCGTGGACGCATCGTGCACGCGGGTCCGGACGTAGGGTCCAATCCAATAGCCTTTGTGATTCTCAGGAGATGCCGATGGCTGATGTGGAACACACGACAGAAGAGGGCCTTGCCGAAGATGTGTCTTCTGAAAAGACCATTGAGCAACAGGGCCGGGACCAGACGGGACAGACTCAGATCCGCGTGCGTATCGACGAAAGAAACCTTCAGACCAGCTACGTGAGCGGTTTTCGCCCCACCATGACGGCCGAAGAGATTCTGTTGGATCTCGGCCTGAATCTGATCCGCCCCACAGGCAACAAGGAGCATCCGTATGAGTTGGTGTTCCAGGTCAGCAACCGGCTCATCATGAGCTATTACTCGGCCAAGCGGCTGGCGGTGACGTTGGGGCAGATCGTACGGCGATTCGAGCAGCAGTTCGGCGAAATCGAGCTGAACGCCGCCAAGCGGCGTAACGGCGGTGGACAGGCATCGGCATCGACTTTCCCACGGGCCGTTGCCGCCCCGTCAAGATGATAGCCCCCTGCGGGCTGCGGCCGTCACCGGATGCGACTGGTCCAGGTCACGTTTGTCAGCGGCAAGATCTCTCTGGTGCAGGATCCGGGCACGACCGGCGACGCCCCTCTTTCCGGCGGTGCGGACCACGATCCTGACACGTTGGCCATCGGCGCGGCCCGTGGCGGTGGCGTGCCCCAGATTGTCCCGTCCTTTGAGGACACGAGCGATGGCGACGACTTCATTTATGGAACGGCCGGCAACGACGTGCTGATCGGCGGTTACGGCGCCGACTGGATCTCCGGCGGCGAGACCGCTCTGGACCGAGGCTTTCCAGGTCGGAGACAGCCGGCTTGGCATCCTGAGCAGTGTACAGATCGCGGTGGGTAACCTGCCGCAGGACAAGCTTGGCGCTGTGATCGGGGGCCAAATCCTGATCGACACCGACGCGGCGGGATTGAGGCGATTCGCATCGGTGACATTCCCTTCGACCGCCATACCATCGCAACCCGAAACCGCAAGGCCGGGAAAGCCATGGCAGAACGGCCAATTCCGGAAGAGATTATGACGGAATTGTCCAACCATGTGGCTGTGCTTCCAGACGGGCAGGAGAAGCTCTTCACAGATAGATTCAGCCCCAAGAAGTGGGAGAGGATCAGAAAGGCTGTGAAATTGCCCGACCTGAAATTCCACGATCTACGCAAGACGTTTGCCTCTCTACTGGCTCAGAGGGGTGTATCTATCGCGGTGCCCCAAAGGCTGCTGGAGCACTCCAGCCCGGAGCTTACGAATGACGTATACACGAATGTTGAGCCGGTGCTGCGTCAGGCGGTTAACCAACTGTCTGTGGCGGATTGGTTATAGACGGCCTCCCACTATGCTTGAGCTCCGGAAGTCTTGGAGTCCGCGCGCTCATGTAGGGTCTTTTATTGTCTTGACTGGTCTGCCGAGGACGTATCCCGTAGGTGATCTGCCTGCCCCGGCATCTCACGCGAAGGAATATTTGCATCCAATGCAGATACTCTCTCCCCTGGCAATTGGGGCTCCTGCTCTTCCGGCATTTGCTGGAGCGGTGCCGTGCCACCGGATTCGCCTTGCAGCGACATGGCGAGTGTCGATGCCGTTTGTCCCCCAGGTTCATCATCTGTGTTGCCTGCGAACCTCTCGGTCATAGGCCAGAGAACCAGCACTACGATGAAGACTTGCAGCGCACAGAACGCCAGGCATGCCATATTCCGGCTTGTCTTGCAGCCTTCGCTGTTTCGCGCCGGGGGTCGCAGCTTGTCACCTGAGGGAACCTTAGCCGCAGCAATACACGGTTCGCGATTGGGTGGTACAACGACGGGCCGGAACCGGGCCTGTAAGACTCCCTGCGGTTCCTCTCTTGGTGTATCCCCACCGTGTTCACGAACGTCGGGATTTGGTTCTGAGGAAGGGCTACCGGTAGATTTCTCAGACGCATGCTCCTCACACCCGTGCCGCAGTAGTTTGACGCAGAAGGTATTATTTCCGACGGTTATGATGTCTTGATCCGCGAGAATAACGGGCTGTCGGACCCATCTTCCGTTCAGCTTCGTCCCGTTTTTGCTCCCAAGGTCCACGACTTCATAGCCAGCGTCAACCTGCCTTATCTGCATATGGAACGTGGATACCGTTGCGTCAGACAGGCACACGTCGTTTTGAGGGTGCCGCCCCCACTTCGTCCTGTCGGATAATTCAATGACCTGCCCGCGGTACTCCCCTTCCGTGCCAACGAGGCAAGCCCGCGTCACCGCGGGATCGTTTTTCTCTGATAGCCAGTTCTTATTCATGAGCCTTACCTCGACCTTGCCATTTCGACCCGGCGAGACTCCTGTCTACCAGTATATACCCCTGTTGGACGACCATCTTGCGCAGGGCAGGCCTCGTCTCGATGACTGACTCGGTCTTCGTCCGAAAGTGGCCACGTGCCAAAGTATCTGGGATTCAGGGTATTGCACGAAAAGTCCCTCTGTGCTATACTGAACACGTCGAGAAAGCATCGCGGGCAACATGCTCCGAACAATAGTGTTGGTTCGTCCCATAGGGCCGATCCGAGATTGTCCGTCAGCTAGACTCTGTGCAAGAGAGGGCATCATGTCGAGGCTTTCGGAGAGGACAGCGATAGGAGGGCAGAAACGAGCGTTTGAGACGACCCGCTGGTCGCAGATTAACTTGGTCCAAAAGTCCGACGCTGAGAGGCAGAGATCAATCACGAACGACCTGATCTGTGCGTATTGGAAGCCCGTGTACTGTTATCTCAGGCAGAAAGGCTACGGCAACGAAGAGGCCAAGGATCTGACCCAGGGTTTCTTTCAGGAGATTGTGCTCGGTCGGGGGCTTATTCAGCAGGCCGATCCGAGCAAAGGACGATTCCGCACCTTCCTGTTGACGGCCCTCAATCGGTTTGTAAGCAACGAGCACCGCCGGGAGACAACCAGAAAGCGGATGCCGGCTCATGGTCTACAGAGGTTCGACCCGGATCAGCTTCTCGATCTGCCTCTGGAGGGGTCCGGGATCACGCCCGACGAGGCTTTTAACTATGCGTGGGCCACCGAAGTTCTCGATGCAGTCCTCAAAGAAGTCAGGCAAAACTTCTGCAGTACCGGCAGAGCGGTCTACTGGATGGTCTTTCAGGAGAGGGTCCTGACCCCAATCCTTGAAGATATCACCCCGCCTTCTATTCCGGAAATTTGCCGAAGGCACGGCGTGGATACGGAATCGAGAGCCTCCAACATGATCGCCACGGCCAAACGTCGGTTCCAAAGGGTGCTCCAATTGAAGCTGAGTCAATTCGTGGAGGCGGATTCCACTGTGGAAGGAGAACTCCACGATCTTCTGGCCGCACTCTCCGTGGGCAATATGACATAGGCAATGGGGGTCGAGATGGACAGGGAGCAATCCACTTTTGGGCTCAGCCGAGCGAAGATCGCTCGGCTTATGCAGATCGGCGGACAGAAGGACCAGGCAGAGCGGGGGCCTCTGCCGCCTGAGGACGCGGGGGAGTTCCTGCGCGATCAACTGGCTCAGCCTTTCGCGCTGGGCAGTGATTCCAACCGTAGCGCGTCGGTATCCTCGAAGATGCGGCGTCCGCTCACAGCGGCCGAACCGAAGGGCACTATTGGAGATGCTCTTCTCGCACCCAGCACGACTGCGTCCACGCTTGAGAAACTGAAGGAGTTTGGCAGGAAACTCTTTGCAGAGGGGATGACGCCGCCCCAGCGAGACGCTGGGCTCACCATCTATTACGCCGCGATTGCCGGCGCATTAGTGTGTCACAACGTGCGGGTCACTCGACTGTCGTATCGAGAACTGCACCAGTCTCTTGCCACTCTTTCAGACAAAGAGTGGATGCCCGTCGAGCTCAAGACGCTGTTCGGCAAAGCTCGTCAGATCTGTGAATCCCTGGAATCTCGCCACAGCCAAGCTGCCAGCGAATAGAGGCATTGGCCGTTCTTCCTTGTCGGAAAGGCCAGCTCCGCTCTACAACTGACTTGGACGCCGATCGGGCTCCATCGCCTCCGCCTGTGGAGCGCCTTCTGTCAGGTCGAACAAGGCCAGTTTGCGAAGCCGAACGAACCGCGGATCGTTTTGAGGCACCTTGGCGCGAAGACAATAGAAGTAGCCTTGCACGGCCACTCTCGTAGCCTCGTCCCATTCCCTCCGCTGGATGCGGTATTCGGCCTCCTCGCCGAATTGGCGCTGCCGGTTGTTGAAATTGCCGGCCAGCCACTCACTCATCTGTTTGCCTATCTCGTCCCGCAGCTCTTGCAGGAACGTCAGTTGGGAAGGCAATTCCAGGGGGTCCTTGGGGACGTTCGCTTCGGGAACACCATCGCGGAAGGAGTCCTTGACCTCACGGGAAGTCAAGAAACTCTTGGGGCTGGTCACGTAGCCCGCCGCCGCCGAGTAGATGCGGAGGGAACAAGCCAGTTGGCCGTGAAGCCGGTCCTCCCCCGCGGCGTATTCCACTTTCTCGCTGACTTTGGCCGTAATGGTAGGCCGGGGTTCCGGCAGCTTGTCGCGGTCTTTGCCCGCCGTGGCAATCATCCTCAGTTCGGTCTCGTACTGAGGATTGGGAATCGTTTTGAGCACCGGGGCCCACGCCGTGACCTGATGCGTGTTGTGTTCCCGCAGTACTTTGCACTCCACATCACCAAAGATCGCCCACTTCAGTGCCAGAAGCCGGACCGCTTCCGTGGATCCGACCTTCTCGATCCCGAACTCGACCTTCTCTCGTTCCTCGATCTGCACCCCATACGGCAGCAAGGGGTGCAATTGGCTGAGCAAGTCATTGGTGAGCCTCTTGCCGATATCCGGCTCATCGCCGGAGGATTTGAAGGGAGCGATGCCGATCTTGATCTGGATGGAGTCATCGATGCGATCCGCACAGTCGCGATGCAGCCGGAAGGCTGGGTCGTGACCTTGTCCCAGCAACTCCAGCGCTTTGACCGCGGCGGCGTATGCGTGGAAATCCCGAACGTTCTTGTACTCATCATTCGCGAGCGCCAGGTAGAACGTGCCGCCCTGCTTGATGATATCGGCGAGCAGGCCGGCATACTCCGAGGCCTGCGCGTCTTTTACGAGCGTATAAGCCGAGAAGTACTTCTTCTGCGCGACAAGCTGCTCGGCCACCTGCCTTCTCGTGCGGTCGATCAGATTGCGAAGCTCGGCGAGCAGGCTGCTGTCCGGACCGGGTCTCTCCGCGCTGAAGTCGCGAAAGAGCGAATTCGCGGCCAGGCATTTCTCCAAGCTCGCGTCGCGGCAGAGTTCCCGCAAGGTCCTCCCATAGTAGTCATCCCGGTCGGACAGGATCTGTTGCCGCAGCCGGGTCGCGTCAGAGTTCGACGGATCGAGGGCCATCGCCTCGTCCACGGCGGATACGGCCGCCCCCCAATTCCGCGCGGAGCGCTGTTCTGCCACCCTGGCCAGGAGCACCTGCACCTGCGCCAGCAGCTTCTCCTTCTTGCCGCGGAGATCGGCCAGTGCCTTGCGGAGCGTGCCGGCGGAATCGTCATAGCTCACAGCCTGCTCCAGTTCCGAAACCGCCTGGCTGTACTCGGGAATGGTGCGCAGGGTCCTTCGGTTCATCTGCTCCCGCGTCAACGCGGCATAGGTGCGAGTCAGATTCGCCAGTTCCGCATCGATCTGCTCACAGGCATCCTTGGACTTCTCCTTGGTCTGACGACACTGCCTGTAACTGTCGATCGCCGCCCTCAGCCGCTCCCGCTGAACCTGCGGCTCCAACCCGGGCAGCCGGGCCAGGTCTGTCAATTGCTTGGCCTCGGGACACAAGGTCCCCTGGCAGCCGCAAAGGGTCACCAGGGCGCACGTTACGAGGATCCCGTGCACAACGCTTCTCGTCGTCATCGCGTGGCTCCTTCTACTCGGCCTCACCGTAGTCTCATTCGATATCCATCACGACTCGAAAGCCTATATCGTTCCGTTTCGTCTGGGGCGCTTCGCTGAACCGCGACGCCGACCTGCAGTAGAACAAGTCCGTGTTCCACGACCCGCCGCGCAATACCCGGGCCGTAGAATCGTCCTGTGCCTCCGGAGCCGTATCCTCGGAAACGGCGGACGCAATATAGACGTTCTGGCACCATTCCCACACGTTTCCACTCATGTCGTGCAGCCCCCATCGGTTGGCCTCCAACTGCCCGACAGGTCTGGTCCTGCTAACCTCGGAGGAACCGACGTCACGGTACCAGCCGATCTTTCGCAGGGCTCTTTCCCCATTGCCGGCCGCATAGTCGCTCCCGCTGCCGGCCCGACATGCGTGTTCCCACTCCCTTTCCGTAGGAAGACGGAACCGCCCGTATCCCAGAGAGCTCCACTGTTTGGTCAGGTCGACACAGAACTGCTCTGCCTCGTGCCAGGACACGCTGTCGACCGGGAGATTCGGCCCCTGGAAGGCGCTCGGATTGCGGCCCGTCACGGTCTGGTACTGCTCTTGAGTCACCTCATACCTGCCCAGGTAGAACGGCTTCTCCATGGCCACGGTATGCCGTGAATACTCCTCCTTGCGGCGGCTGCCGTCTTCCGGCGGCGAGCCCATCTCGAACCGGCCGGCGGGAATGAACACGAGCACAAGCTTGACGCCCGCACCGAGGGGCAGGGACAGTTCCTCGGCGAGTCCCCGCAATCTGGTCGCGCGCCGGTACGCCAGAATCGCCGTCCGGAGCTTTCCCTGCTTCTCGGCGACCTGCGCCTTGCCTGCCTCTCGTTCCACGTCGCCTGCAAACTGCTTGAGCCTGTCCGGCATGGGCTTGGCGAGGGCCTCCTGCCACTGCCCGCGGGCCTTCTCGACCTCGCGCAGGGCCACGGCCACCGCGTTCTGGAAACCGGTCTTGGCGTCGCCCCAGTATTGGAGAGCCGCGTCAAATTGCCGCTGTTTCAGGCTGTTCTCGCCTTTCGTCATGAGAGCCTGGGCCTGGCTGTAGAGCTGCTGAAAACACGTGCACTCGGCCGTCCCTTGTGGACAGATGCATCCTCCGGCCTCCTTCTCTTCCGCCTCGGCTCGCTCCTTTTCCGCCTCTTTCCCGAGGGCCACCAGCGCCTGCCGCTGTCGCAGCGTGGCGAGCACCGGCCGTGTCTCTTTGATGGCGGCAAGGTACGCGTTGACCGCAGCGGCGTATTCGGCCTGCCTCCCACGGGCATCCGCCTCCGCCAGCTTGCCCTTGACGGAATTGAGCTCGCTGGCGTACTCCTGTGCATCGGAGAAGTCCGTGAGCACCGTAAGATTCCGCTGGGCTCCAGTCCTGACGGCATCCACGATATCCCTGATGGCTTCGCCGTATGCCGCGGTGGCGTCCGCACTCTTACCCTCCGCCAGAAGACTGTTCGCCTGCTGCGTCTGCTCCTCGGTCTTTCGCAGCGGATCGGCAAACTCCGGATGAGCGTTCAGGATTCCGCAAAGCTCCTCCACAAGCCTTCGCCGTTCCCGCAGACCCTCTTTCTGTTGCAGCTTCAGCCATTCGAGCGAGGCTGACATCCCGCCGATCACGGCCACGTACGCACGGGCGGCGGCCGGGTATTCGGCCTGGTTCCGCAGTGTGTCCGCGTCAACCTTCTTCGTAATAAGCGGTTCAACGCGCGAGGCGTATCCCTCAACGCTGGAGAAGCTGACGAGCGTCGCAAGGTTCCGCTCGGCCCGGCCGGCCAGCTCGCTTACCGTGTCTCGGAGGACTTGCTCATAGGCGGTCGTGGCCTCGGCCTCCCTCCCCTGTTTCAGAAGGGCGTCCGCCGTTCCGATTCGCTCATTGGTGTTCCGCAGCAAATCCGCCAACGGAGGCTGTCCTTTGAGCGTTTGACAAAGCTCTTGGAGAAGCTCTTGTTGCTTCTTGTGTTGCCTCTCGACGGGCGGTTCCGGCGGCACGGGAGGCTTGCTTGAAGACCGATTCTCGACAATCCGCGTGATCGTGCCCCAAACGCCCGTGCAGGCCCCGCGAATGTTCACGCCCGACAAGCCGGCCGCACCCACCAATCCAACGAGCAGGAGCAGAATGACTATGGCCGTTGTCCACGCGCGGTGGGGTTTGGCTATCTTCCGCAGATCTCTCAGGAACTCGTCCGCACTACCGTAGCGGTCCTCCAGCGTATTGGCCAGACACCGCCGCATGACCGTATCCCAGCGTTTGGGCAGTCCCGGCACGAGTTTGGAGGGGAGCATGGGCATGCCGGCGGGGCGTTTACCCGTGAGCATGCGGTAGATGGCCACGCCGACCGAGTAGAGGTCGCTTTGCTTCGTTGCCTCCCGGCCTTCAAGCACTTCCGGTGACATGTAGTCGGGTGTCCCGCAAGGATCGGTCGAGGGCGGGGTTTGCTGATCCCCCGTGGCCGTGCGGCTGACGTCTAACGGCGTGGAGGCTTGGGCGCGATGGCCTTCTGCCACCGCGACGGTCCGCGGCAGCGACGCGGGACTTGTACCTCGCAGGGAGGGCTGGGTTTGACCGGGGAGAAACTCTCTGCCCACCAGCTTCACCAGTCCAAAATCGGTGATCCGCACACCGCCGTCGGCACCGATCAGCACATTGGCAGGCTTGATATCGCGGTGAATAACGCCCCGCCGGTGGGCATAAGCCAGTCCTTGGGCCAGTTGGACCGCCCAGCGATATACCTTATTGGGAGCAATCCGGCCGGTCGGGCTTTCCGTGAGTTCCTGGTGGACGGACCTAGGCCGGCCGCTGGGTGACGCCACATAATCCATCACCAGGTAGTAAGCCCCTCCATCCTCGCCCATGTGGTGAACTCGGACGATGCTGGGGTGGTCCAGTTCCGACATGACGCGGGCTTCATCGAAGAATCTTCTGCGGAAGTCTGCCTCCCGGCCCAAGTCGCCCCGCAGAACCTTCAAGGCGTACGCCTTCTTGTGGTGGATGTTCTCGGCGCGAAAGACGCTGCCCATGGCGCCGGCTCCGATGGCCTCAACAAGGCGGTAATCTCCCAGTTTTCTCCCAACCATATCCCACATGAGCATCATTATACTCTCGCTAATCCCAGTCCACAATATTCTTTGGGTACTTGCGACAATTCATACCGAGTTTCCGGTGCCCTCACCTTAACTCCTGTTAATGCAAGGGGTTAAGTAAAATGGGCTGCGGCATGCCTACGGTCTTTGTCCCACGGGTTTGGCACCCGGAGTGTACCTTGTTTGCCGCATCACCCTCTACATGCCCACGTGCGATGTCACGGGCGACGATGCCCTTTTGTAGCAATATACACGGTGACGCAGGCGATCTTGCGCTCGGGGAGGCAGATGGCCTCATGAAGAAAAACGGTTGCCCCGCGCAAAATCGGGTCGCGTTCCGTGTATATGACCGTGAAAGCAGCGTTCTTTGAAAAGCATTCCGAAATCTGCTGGTTGCTGGAGGAAGAAGACAGATGCGTACCGCAAAATTCTTATCGCTGGTGTTGGTGATCGCCGTGGACATGGTCGTGACGACGTGCCTGGTCGTGTCTCGGCTGTCTCAGCCGGGAGAGTACCTGTACGAGATGATCTTCCATCGCAGTTTCGTACAGTACCTGACCCTTTTCACATTCGCGCTGATTTTGACACTTCTGGGCGGCCGCTTCCTCCGGTGCCTCCGGTCGAAGAGGGAAATGCGCAAGCTCCAGGCAGAGCCGGACGGCAGCGACATGCCCGATTCGCCGATCGGTGAGGTTGTCAGTAAGATCCGAGATACGCTGGCCCGTCATGGATCAGAGGCCGCACTGACCCACGCGGAACAGCTCGCAGACGAACAGAAGGGGAATACACAGCACGCCTACGAAACGGTTAACTTCCTTATGTGTCTCCTGCCTGCCCTGGGTCTGTTCGGAACGATGTTTGGTCTCAGCGGCGCCATGTCGGCGGCCTTCTCCAAGGGCACGATGAGCAAGGAATCGATTGGCATATTCGTCAGCTCGCTGGGGACGGCCCTCGATACGACCGTCCTGGCCATGATCTGTGCGATGATCGGTGGCGCGATCGTATGGCTCCTCAGCAGGATGGAGAAACCCCTGCAGGAGCAACAGGCGGACTTGATCCGCCAGCTCTCGGGTGTCGATCATCTGCATCACGGGGGCAGCGCCAATCCGTCGGCCGCAGGAGACACGCAGGCTGCCGGCACAACGATGGTCTCAAGAGCGGAGCTGCAAACCTCGGTGGCCGAGAGCGTGGGACGCGTCGCCTCGAAGCTCGACGCTTGCGTGGGGAAGATCGAGGACCTGACCCGTGCCACCCAGGCCTGTTCGGCCGAGATGGCTTCCCACAAGACCCAGGCGGTTCCTGGCGAGGATATGGTGAAAGCCGTCACCAAGTGCCTCGACGCCGCGACCACGCGTATCGGAGACTCGATCGCCGCCGGCAACGGGGAGGTCGTCCACACGATCGCCACATCGCTCAACCGCTTCGCGGAGGCCCTGGAAGCATCCAATGTGGTCACCACGGTACGGGCGGAAGTGCGGGCCGCGATGGCCGAGAATATGACGCAGACCGCTTCCAGGCTGGATGAAGGCTTGAAGACGCTGGCCAACGTCGCCCGAACCAGTGTCGAGCGTTGCACCCGGGTCAACTCGGAAGACGGACAGGGATTCAGCCGGGCGGATCTGGCCAGGATGATGTCCGCGTCTCTCGAGTCCGCGGTGGACCGCCTGGGCGCTCTGGTCGCGCGCCACAATCATGAGACCGCCGACACGATTGCGGCCACGCTGGAGCGATTCACGGCGGCCGTCGACGACCGGATGTCTCGGGAACTGGTCACCAGCCACGCACGCAACGGTCATGGAAACGGAGAGTTCAGCAATGTTGCCTAAGAAGAATATGATTGTCATGGTGGCCTTCCTGCTCCCGGTGCTCTGTTGTCTGATCGGCATAGGGGCCTTTGTGCTGGCGACCACCTCCGTCTCCGATCCCAACCCGACAGGAGACCCCAACCAGCCCCAGACCGCGCCCACGAGCGCCGAAGAGCTTCGCGCCCAGTTGGCGAAACTGGATGAGAGAATAACTGCCCTGCGTGCGCAACTCGGCCAGGAGGATGAACGGCAGAGCCTGGCGCAGAAGATCCGAGAGCTGATGGACAGGCTGGAGGCGGACACGACAGGTGCGACCGATGCCCTCTCCAGCCTTGCGACGGAGATCGCGGCGGCCGATACGATCCTGCAAAAGATCAACTCCTCCCGGAACAACGGGCAGGGGCGGAGCGGCAGCCAGCCGGCCCCGGACTCCGAACGCGATCCTGTTCCACCACCGTCTATGACCCGGTCACCGGCAACCGTGATCCATGCAAGCACTCAGGTGTAAGGAGGCGACAGCCATGGGAAACATCAATGTAGGCAGAGTTCTTCCGGTATTCGACACGCTCCTGCTCCTGGTGACGACGATCTTCGGCACCGCCGGACTCCTGCGGTCGATGGAGCCGGACTCGAAGGACCTGATGTCGCCCGAGCGTGACCGCCTCGCGACCGAGGTGAAAGTGAAGATGGCGGAGGCAGACGAGTTGGCCAAGAGACTTGACGGACTGCGGCAATGTGGCGCTCTCACTCTGGATGCCCTCCAGACGCTGTTGTATACGGCCGGCAGCAGGCAAGAGAAACTCGCCGAGATCCAGAGGATCATCGCAGAGGCGCGTGGCAAACTGGAAGGTGTGCAGACAACCGTCCAGGACAAGTTCAACGCGGTGACACTGGAAAACACGATCCATGCCCTCAAGGCGCAGATCGAGCAGCTCGAACGCCGAAAGCAGGATTTGGAGAAGGAGATCACGCAGGAAGACCGCCAGCGGGCCGAGATGCAGGAGCTCCAGCGCAAGCTGGAGGCCATCCGGGGTGAGCTCGAGACACTGAGGATCCGGATCGCCGAGCTCGAGCTGAAGGATCCACCCCCCTCGGGCGGGCGGCTCGGTCTATTTCGAAATTACCACCGGGGTCCCTTCCTGCTGCTGGAGTGCGACGATAAGGGAGTCGTGGTGTACCCCGGGAGCAAACGGATTGTGGTGGGCGGCTCAACCGCCGAGATGGACTGGCTCAGGGACGAGGTGCGGCGTACGGGGGCGGCCCAGTTGCTGGTGCGGCCCGCCGGCTTCAAGGAGTCGTATGCGAAGTTCTACGAGCTGCTCACGGAATGGGCGGACAAAGAGGAATCGGCAGGCAAAACGATCATTCTGAACTTCTGGCCCATCGAGGCTAACGAGTCTATCCAAGAATATTTGCCGGAGAGATCCTGATATGAACCGTCAAAACTCCAGACTGTCAATCCCTATGCCGATGTCGAGCCGTCTTGTCGCCGTCGCTATGTTGGTCTGTGCTCTGGACATAAGCCGAGCCGGTGCCGGGCAGCCGTCCGACCTGCCGGCGACGCACGTGCAGGACCAGAACAACGTCACCTCCCGATTCGAGCACCTTGATAATACTCTCGCCCGAATGGAGCCAGCCGTCAGTGCGGCCCAGCAGATGGTTCGTTCGCTTCTCGATCAGATCCAGAAGTGGGCAGACCCCGCTCTTCGCGAGGCGATCAAGAAGCTGGCGGAAGAACAAGAGGGTCTGCAGAAGCAGTTGGCACAACTGGATCAACAGGTGACAGAGATGAAACAGGCCCTGGAATCACGGCAGAACGACGTGCCGGGCCAGTCGCGTGCCGAGTTGGAGCAGAACATCCAGAAAGCCGGCGCGGAGCAGGAGACCCTCGCCAAGAAGCTCAAGGAGCTTGAAGCTCGTCAGAATACCGCCCAGAGCAGCATGGGGGTGCAACAGAAAATCACGAAAAAGCCCAAGTACGTGTTGATCTATCGCGGCCGCGTTGTGCCCATCAAAGAGCCGTACTATATCGTGGCCAACCGCGGTACTGTCGGCGGCGTCCCAGCCATGAAGATCAAGCGGGTGAAGGACGGAGAGCCGGTCGATCAAGCTATCAGCCCCGGTGGTTGCCTGGAACAGATACTGTCGGCTCTGGGCTCCAACGAGTGCATCAGCTTCCAAGTATGTGCGGACTCGATCGCCGCCTTTCGCACGCTGGTCGAGCACATCCGCAGCCGCAGAATCACGTACACTTGGGAGCCGGAAGAGGACAGGGACTTCATCTTCGGGGGGGCAGGTGCGGGCCGTGCTGACTGGGGTGAGTGAGGACAGCAGATGGGAACGTCAAGACCGTCCTATGAGGACAAGACGCAAGTATCTGGAAAGGAGCTGGACATGAACCGAAGTATAGATGAAACCCAACGCAGACACAGAGTGAACTACCGAAGGACGCTTCTTGGCTCAGTCCTTTTGGCCGGGCTGTTGCTCATGATGGGTCCGGCTGTCGCCAAGCCGGCTATGGCAGCGCCGGACCCGCAATTGGAAAAGGCGATTCTAATCGAGGATTGGGGGAAGGTCATTCGCCTGCTCCCCAAGGAAGCCGAGCCCAACCTGCCCGCACCGTTGCGGCTAATCAAGGGCCACGCCTGCTTAGCCACCAACCGCAACAATGAGTCGTTGGCCCTCTTTCTCAGGGCCAAGAACGCGGAAGACATCCAGAGTTGGGTCGCTTGGTGTGCCACATTGGCGCGCGCCAATCCCCAAAGCCCTATTGTTTATTATCTGCAAGGGGATGCGGCTGCTCGTCAGAAGCGATGGATCGATGCTAACGACCTATTCTCCAAGGCTTTGAGATTGAAGCCAGGGAATCCACTGTACTTAAATGCACGAGCCGTCGCCTTGGCCGCCAGTACCCGATTAGATGCGGCGCGAGATGATTTCATGGCGGGGGCCCAGAGTGCTTCTGCCTTGGCCGATTTCTACGCCAGCCGCGGATCCTTTGTCCTCCAGCGAAAGACCGATCCCCAAAAGGCACTCGCCTACTACGAGCAGGCTCTGAAAATCTGCCCCAATCATGTCCTCGCCCTCAACGGTCGGGGCTGTGCCAAAATGCTGCTGAGGCAATGGGATGCAGCCACAGCCGACTTGGATGCCGCGCACAAGCTGGCTACGGCGGGTCTCTCCCAGCTTACCTTCGTCGTAAGCTGGAATCTGTCGATTCTGACAGACGAGAGGAACAGTGCGGTCAGTGCCTATCTGGCCAATGCCGCCGGACTGAAACCAGGCATGTCGTTGAACGAGCGTCAGCAAACCATTGGCAGAATGACGCGCACCGAAGCGCAGACCACACTGAATGCTCTCGCCAATGCGGACAACCACAATCAGAGCTGGCAAGGCAGTCTGTTCACACCCAGTAAGATCACCACCTCCCTCGAAGGTGGGGTCAAGGGCAGCCTGATTGGGCCGACGGCCTCTGTAACGGGGAAGATCGGTGCCGAATACGATTTGCAGGGGAAGGCCGCCTTCAACTCAGGCTACCAGCGGCAGAATATGGATCTCATTCAGCAGCAGTTCCCCCGTCTTAAGCCCGAGCCGATCAGTAAAATCGAGGGATTCTTCCGGAATCAAATGCCAGGAAGTGCGGCCAACCAGTTGACCCATCCCGGTGGCGTGTCATCACAGGAACTTGCTTCGGAGCCTATCGATTTCGGCGACTGGAATGTCTTTACCATGTACGGGCTGGCCTATGATGTGGAGCAGGCTGCCGTGTCAACCGAACCTGCACCGGCCCATAGACCCGCAGCGTCCGTCGCCAACGAGACGGAAGGAGGAATACGATGAAGCGTTCGAGCGTAGGCACGTTCGCCTTGCAGACCGCCGCCATTCTGGTCCTCTTTGCCCTTCCCGTGCAAGCCGGGAGGTTCCGTGCCTTCTCAATGAGCCAGGCCGAGCAGCACCTGCGTCAACCGACGGGTGACACAGCGGACGCCAAGGTAGCCGGAGGAATCACGCGGCCAGTGGGGTGCGTCTACGATGGGGCTCGGAATGACCTGATCGTTGTTGGCCAGATTGTCGAGGGCGAGAACCCCGTCAGCTTGGATGATATCGTGGTGGCGCTGCGTGCTGTGCTCGCTCGTAACCAGTGGCCGGGGGTGAGTATTGACGCGACCGCCGACACCCCGCGCACTCAGATGCAGACAGTGCGATTCGAGGGAGGATTGGAATCGACTCAGCCCGGAAAAGACCTTTTTGAAGCTGACCTGATTCTTAAGAAGCTGACGCTCGGCCTGCTTCCCACCAGCGTTTGGGGTGTCTCATGCTATTTCGATCGTCGTTTGCAGCAGGTCCAGGCCGACCCCAAAGCCCTGACCATGAAGACCAAGTTCTGGTTCTACCCCCTCAATCCACAACGTGGCGCGCGTGAAGGAGTCTTCCTGATCCGGGACCTCCGCTTGGGCGTGGAGGCTCGCCTTGAAGGGTTCAACTCGGCAGATACGGATCTCAAGACTGTCTCCTGCTCGCGTAACGAGGTGGCAGACCAGTTTGCCGCAGAACTTGCCGCGAACCTTTCAGATGTCTGTACGGCATACCCGTCGGTTGCTGCAGTCCGGCGCTTCTTGCGTCTGCTGGCCTTGGCGCAGGGTGTTCAATCTCTGCCGCACAAACCCGATCTGGCTTACTGGCTGAATGATTATAGGATAACCCCAGTCCAGACGCCGGCTGATATCCCCGTGCTGCGTCGAGAGGGGAGGGTTCGCGCTGTCGGAGATGTGGAATCTGTGCTGGAAATCGACGGTGGGATCCAACTGCGAGTCCTTCAATCCAGACTACTCGAAGATGGTGACATCACCGCTGTGCGTGACATTGTCCTGGGATCACGGCCGGATGGGAACGCTTTGAGTTGGTCGGTACCTTTGGGTAATTGGCACCCCCCGGACGACGAGGAACCAATCGCTGAGTCCGAGAGCCAAGCCGATCCGATATCTGGTCCCTCCGTTATGCCCGGCTGTAGCCTGACGGAATACCTCCATCCGGTGGGAACTCCCTCCCGAACCGCACCTCTCTCCCTGGTGCCATCGACCCCTCCAGCTATGCCCTCTTTCCAAACGTTTGATCGCTTGCCTCATCAGGCAAGTTCGCCTAATGTCGGCGGCGTGATGCTGCACGGGTCGGCCAAGGTGAAAGGTGCGGGAAGTGCTCAGGTCAACCTGGGTGGCGGGAGCTTCTCGCTGGTCGTGGATGGGCAAAATGCGCAGCTTTCACCGGAGGCATTTCGCAAGTTCGTCACGGCGTTGTGGGCAGTGTATTACGGGGACCGGGACCCCGGTATCTCCATTGATCCGATCGCGCCGGGTGTCAAGAAGCACATGGTGCGGTACATCGGCAAGGTCATCAACTCGGACCTGGGCCGGGTGATGCGGGAGGCCGATTACTTGATGAAGCAGTGGGCCGTGGGCACGGGGAGAGCGGATATCCCCGGCCTCCAGAATCCCGACGACATCGCCGCCCAGCGGCGGGTGGTGTACGTAGGAGCCATGAGCCGGTTCTGGTTCGTGCCGGAGGACATGAGGTTCAAACGGGCCGGCAACCTGCTCCTGTTCGACCACGGCCGCATGACCGTGAAGACCGAGTTCATGTTCAACAACGACTCGATGCGGGCGGACCCGGCCAATGAGCGCTTCGCGCAGTTCTTCACCGACCGCTACACCGACATCGCGCAAAAGTATCCCGTCTACCAGGAGCTTTTCGAGTACGCCAAGATGGTCAGTCTGGCCAAGTACCTCAAGGAGAGCGGCGTGCCGCTGTTCTGGTTCCTGATGGCCAACAAGGACCTCGTGCTCACCGAAGACTCCCCCGGCACGGTCGATGCCTTGGCCAAGGGCTCCGACTACTTCAAGGGCGTGTCCATCGAAGGCGGTGTGGATTTGGGCACGCAAGGCCAATACGTGTATGATACCGAGGCCGTGCGGGCCGTCACGGAGGCACTCTCCCGATCCCGGCCGACCTTGGCCACGGAAACGCCGCTGGGCACCCCCGAGGTGTCCCCATCCATCGCGGACCGCTTCGCCTTTGACCTAGCCGGGCAGGCGTACTCGGTCCTACCACAGCACTCCCTCACATGCGGCAAGGACCGCCGAGGCATTCGCTACCAGACGGACATCGCCTTTCGAGACGCAGGATTCTGCCTGACGGAGCAGGCCCTGGAGGAACTGGACGCACGGATCACGCGCATGATCATGGCCGAAGAGGCAAGCCGGTCTGCACGACCGGCGGAAGGAGCCCCCGACGAGGAGACGCGCCGCTGGTGCCAGAGCCTCTATGAACGAGCCGTGGAGCAGGCCAGACCGATTCAGGAAGGTCTGAGCAAGCTGAGAGGCCAAAAGTATTCGAGTGAGCAAGAGTTCGCCCAAGCCATCGAGAAAGCCCTGCCGGCTCGTGAAGGGGCTGGCTGGATCAAACCGATGGTCGTCAAGCAGGGGTACTACAACACCCTGCTGGAACTGGTGCGCTACTTCAATCCCAGCCGGCGTGGCGCCGGCGACTTCGGCGAGGGCTGGCATTTGATGATCCCCTACAGGGTTCGTCCGGCCGATCCGGCGAAAAAGGAGTTCAACGGCGTGTTCGTGCCGGAACGCATGACCGTGCAGAACCTAGTCAGCGGCGAGAGCGAAACACTGACGTTCAGCGCGGACCGCTATCGTGTGGCCGGGTACGTTCCCGACAGCGTCGGCAAGAGTCAGGTCGTTGGGCTCTTCCTCATGTCCGATGCCTCTTTCCGCCTGGCGGACAAGCTGGGCAATGAGTTCTGGTTCGATCGGGCCGGCCGTCTGACCGATATGGCCTTCTCCGAGCAGTATCGCACGCACTTCGAGTATGCCGACGGTTTCACCGACCAGCTCGATCAGCCGCCGTACCGAGTAGAGCGAGCCAGCGAAGAGCGAGTGGAGTGTCAGGGAGTCTCTCTGCCAAAGATCATGGCCGTTGTGGACAGTCTCCACGGCACAAGGGAGGCGCTGGTCTTCGATCCAACAGGCTCAGTCGTTGGTTATGTCCCTCGCAACCGGGCCAAGACCGGGTTCCAGATTCTGGCCGTGTTGTCGGATTGCTCGTTCCGTCTTGTGGACAAAAGGGGCAATGAGGTCGCCTTCGGTCCCGATGGCAAGTTCAGAGGTCTCAACCCATCCTCAGACCGCCTCGCGGTCAAGAGCGTGAGCGTCGGACCTTACAAGGTGGACTTTGGATACACGATGGGTCGTGCCGGCTCCCTCATGATTGCCAACGCTCGGTTGACCAAACAAGGCACGTCAGAGACTCTCCACGTCGTACGCTACGAGTACGACGCTGAGGGCAGGTTGTGCAAAGCGTCACCTGGGGAGAAACGCCCGGTCGCACAGGACGCTTCGACCCCGCGTTCCCTTCTCTTGGCAAAAGACTGAGATGGAACCGTCAGACGCGAGCACACACAGCGAAAGTATCGCACGGTTCTACGAAACGAAGAGACCATGGAGCAATCAGCGTCTTGCTCGCGCAAGATGTGCTGATCTCTGGGGTATATGAGTATGAGAGCCATTAGTGTGCGACTTAAGGGGACTCGATGAAGGAACGGATGGCAACCAATAACACCGTGAGGCACCGATCTTGTGCCCGTTGTGCCCATCGTGCCTGTGTGCGGACAAAGGATAAGCACGTTCGTCAACGTGACCTTGCGAAACATCGTGGCTGGTGCATATTTTTCAGTTGAAACTTACACGCGCGAACGTAAAATGGCAGAATGGATGCAACGATCAAGGATATCGAGATGCAGCTTTGTGACGCCATTTTGGGTTCTGAAATGAGCCGTTATGAGATCGCCAAGCGGGCTGGGGTGACGAACTCGCAGTTGAGCCTGTTTCTCAGTGGCCAGCGGTCATTGACTCTTACATCGGCCGCGAAGATAGCTCGTGTGCTGGGTCTGGAACTGCGGCCAGCCAAGAAAGGCAGGTAAGTCACGGCTTCTGTTTTTAGGCGGAAATACAACAAGACCGTCGATGGCAGGAAGGTCAAGAAGCAGTCCAAGTGCTGGTACGTGAAGTACAAGGACGCAGACGGCATCGAGCGGCGAGTAAAGGGCTACTTCGACAAGGAAGCCACGAAGCAAATGGCTGCCCGGCTGGGAAAGGAAGCGGCCCTGGCCAACGAGGGGGTGGTGGACCGATACAAGGATCATCGGTTGAGGCCGTTGCGGGAGCATTTGGAGGACTTCCGGCAATCCCTTCTGGCCAAAGGTAATACCGCCAAGCACGCGGAATTGACCTACTCGCGGGCGCGGACAGTTATTGACGGCTGTCGGTTTGTCACATGGGGCGATATCTCCGCCAGCAAGGTACAGCAGTTCATTGCAGGGTTGCGGAACGATGGGGAGGGCATATCGGTACAGACAGGCAACTTCTACTTGGCAACCACAAAGCAGTTCTGCAAGTGGATGGTGCAGGACCAGCGGGCGGCTGAGTCTCCGGTGCAGCATTTGAAGGGTTTGAATGTCCGGACGGACCGCCGACATGACCGTCGAGCGCTTGAGGTCGATGAGGCTCGGCGGCTGCTGGAGACTACAGCCAGGGCGCCGAAACGATTCTGCATGACGGGGCCGGAACGGGCGATGCTCTAATGAGTTTTGACGAACAACTTCGGTAATCTTTGGGTGCCACGGCCAAACTTGTTTGACCGTGCTCCCTCGCACACAGAGAACACGCTCAAGCGGCGCTTGGGCGTGGCACCCGGCCATCCATAGACGTTGATTACCGATCTTGTCTGTCAAAACTCATCAGGATTGCCGTTGAAAGCGGACTGAGAGCAGGTGAATTGCGGCGCTTGACAGTTGCATCTTTCGATTTGGAGAACTGCACTGTTGAAGTGGCGGCCGGGTACAGTAAGCGCAGACGGCAGGGCAAGCTGCCTCTGAGGCCGGAGACGGCTGCGGAGTTGCGGAGCTTCTTTGCTGGCAAGCTGCCGATGGCGAAAGCGTTCAGGATGCCCAGTAAGAGCCGGGTGGCGAACATGATTAAGGCTGATCTGGCGGACGCGAATATCCCCTACGTCGATGAATCGGGCCGGTCCGCGGACTTTCACGGCTTAAGGCATACGACCGGGAGCTTTCTCGCCGCTGCCGGCGTTCATCCGAAAGTTGCACAGGCCATACTGCGGCATAGCAAGATTGACCTGACGATGAGTTGCTATACGCACACGCGCAGAGGGCAGGAGTCAGAAGCGGTTGCCAAGCTGCCGGACCTATCCCTGCCGAACAGCGAAAGCCAGTGTGCGAAGGCGACCGGGACCGATGGTAGCACGGCAGATACGGTGCAGAGTGGTCGGATGGAGTTGACACCTCAGTTGACACCCAAATCGACACCTACGGCTTTCTCCGAAGCGCAACGGTTGTCTGCGGATGGCGCTGGGGTGTCAACCAGGGCACAGGTCCAGGAATGTGGTAACAACCTGTTGGCAAAGGCTTTGGACACAGAAAAGGCACGCTTGGCACGGGGTGACATGACAGAGGCAAAGAGGCGGCGGTGGGAGTCGAACCCACGAATAACGGTTTTGCAAACCGTTAGCCAGAAAACGCAAACCCCGGCAGGAGCGGCACTTACAAAGACCCCCCCGGCGCACTTGGCGGAAAACTTGGCGTCTTTTCCCGACTTGGCGGCCGTGGCGGAAGCCTGGCCGAAGCTGGCGGCGGACATCCGCCGGACGATCTTGCACGTCGTGAGAGCGTGCCTCAAGAGCGAAGATCGTTGACGCCGCGCCCGAGCGGCGGTAGAATCCCCGGCGCCGGGATAGCTACCCGGCAGACGGCTTGGCCGGGGTTTGTCCAGCCGAAAACCCCTTCGCAGAGGACAGACCCCGGCTATTTCTGTGAAGGGTATCAGCATGGACGCAACGACGAAGCGACGCACACCCGGAAAGACGAACCCGCCACGCACGCCCAAAGCCTTAGACCTGCCCTGCTCGGCAGAACAAATGGCGGAAATCATAGCGGCCTTGCGGACCCTGGCGGCGGTTACGGACGTTTCCGCGGAACGGGCGGGAGTCAGAGAATTGGCGCTGCAGATCGACCAACGACTTGGGCCCATCAACGGCCGATTCACGATGGTAGACGACGGGCAGCAGCTCCTGCGTCGAAGCCTTGACGACAGCGAACGCCCCTTGGCGACTCTCATGGGCGCGACCCTGGACTTGTTGTTGTCGATTCAGTTGGGGGCGGCTCCGGCCGATGGTGGGACGAAACTGCGCACCTTGGCGGGTGAGCTGGAGACGCAAGCGAAGGCGCCGGGCGCTCTACTACAGGACGGCAAAGTGAACGGCGGCCGGGGGGCCAAGCCAACGGACCTAAAGAATCTTGACGTTGCCTCAAGGGATTTGCACGTTTCGCGGTCCTGGCTACAGACGCGGATCGAGAGAGACAAATTGCCGACCCACCGACCGGGCGGAAAACACGGCACAGGACCCCACCAAGTCAGCATGGCGGAAGCAGCGGTCCTGGCCGGCCCACGTCGCGCCGAGTAGCACTGCTCGTTTTTTCTCACATCTTCTCACTGTTCTCACACGCCATTTGACAGGCTCCGGGCAGATACTATTTTGGGCGTTATGGACATCAAAGCGCCTGAATACGTATCGTTGGACCATCTGGCCGGGAGCCTGGGGTTGCCCAAACGCTATTTGGCCGGCCTGGCCGAATCCGGGGCTATTCCCGCACTTCGTGCCGGGCACCGGATGCGTTTTCGTGTCGATGAGGTGTCGGAATCATTGCGAGAACTGGCGCGACGATCTGTCCGGCAAGACCCACAAGCGGAGGGCGAGCAGTGACGCCGAGCACTACCCTTACGTCTGAGCCCTTCCCCCCCGATGAGGCCTTGCTGACGGACGCGGCCGGCGTCGCGCGGTTGCTCCAGGTTTCGCCGCGTCATGTCCAAAAGCTCGATGCGTCTGGCCGACTCCCGGCCGGGATCTGCCTGGGGCGGGCGAAGCGCTGGCGCGTCGAGGAAATCCGCCGGTGGGTCCAAAACGGCTGTAAGCCGCGTTCGGTCTTGAGGGTAGGAGATATCGCATGAATGACCGCAAGTTTCATCCCGCCGCAGACATATTCCCGATGCTGGCCGACGAAGACCTACAGGCCCTGGCCGAGGACATCATGGCCCACGGCCTGCAGGCGCCAATCGAGCTCCTGGACGGCAAGATCATCGATGGCCGGAATCGGTATCGAGCCTGTAGGATCGTCCGCGTCACGCCGCGCATGGTCCGCGTCACGACGAAAGACCCCGTGGCCTACGTCCTTTCCCGCAACCTGCACCGGCGACACTTGGATACTTCACAACGTGCGATGGTTGCCGCCAGGGCTAGAGAATACTATGACCAGCGGGCAAAGGAACGGCAGATACGTAAGCCCACCGATTCTGTGGTGGAAATATTTCCACCACAAAAGGGCAAGTCTCGGGACCAAGCCGGCAAGGCCGTCGGAATATCCGGCAGGACGGTGGATGCTGCCAGGCAGGTCCTGGCGAAGGGCACACCCGAGCTCATCCGGGCTGTCGATGAGGGTAGGCTGTCTGTGTCGGCGGCTGCCAAAACGGTCGAGAAGCCGGAAATCGCAGGGACGCCCCAGGACGCTGACGGCGTGACGATCCCGCCGGCACTCCGTCCGATCTTCGCCGTCCAGGCGGAGTTCGATTCTCTGGCCCGATCCATCAGCATCCTCAGGGGACAGATCGAGGACGCCGTGGAGGGCAATCCTGATGCCTTCTCGGCCCTGGAGCATCAGAAGATCGTCGCCGAGTTGTCGTCAATGCGGCAGCAGTTCCTGGAGGCCAAGCCCTATCTGATCTGCCCAGCGTGTGGCGGCGAGGACCCTCAGAAGACCTGCAATCTGTGCGGCGGGCGCGAATGGCTGTCGCGCTTCCGGAGCAGAACCGTGCCCATCGAAATGAGGAACCCTCAGCGCAAGGCGCACGAGCTGGAACTGCTGACGGGGGCAAGCCAGAGGGCCGGCGAGGTGACGCGACCGTGACCGATCGCAGCAACATGGTAGTTCGTAAGGCGGAGGCGACCGGATGAGAGCCCAAAAGCGCAGCGACCGTTTGTACGTAGAGAAGGATCTGCTCACGTCGCGCGCTTGGCTCGACCTGGGTGGCATATCGCCGCAAGTCTACTTCCTATTCCGGTTGCGATGTCAAGTCCAGAAGCCCAAGGGACTCAGGACCTGGACGATCACCAACAACGGCAGGATCACCTTCACGTACCGAGAAGCGAGAAAGAAATTCGGCCTGACGGCACCACGCTTCCGCCGTGCGATTGACGACTTGATCGACCACGGCTTTTTGAGCGTCAAGGCGAGTGGCATGGGTGTGCACAAAGTCGAGACCTACTATGAGATATGCGACCGATGGAAGTCCTGGGGCGAACCGACCTTTGTGAAGGCCGAGAGGCCCAAGCCATCCATCTCCAATCCCGGTTTCAGGAGAGGCAACAAGCTGACCCGGAGGAAATTCTCAAGTGACGAAAACGTTCACGGCGCCGTGAACGAAAACGTAGTACCCCCCCCGTTGGCCGTGAACGAAAACGTAGTAGGGCAAAATCACCATAAGCCTTTGTCGGATAAGGAATTGTATCAAGAATTGGCCGGAATTACGAAATGAGGTCGCCGTGAACGTTTTCGTCACCGCTCTACGTATACCAGCGCAGGGAGCGCGGTGTTGGGCTCTTGGGACGGGGCCGAAGCCGTCTCCTGGCAACGCCGCAGACCGGGCAAGGGCGGATCGGCCAAGGGCGGGGCTTGTTGTGTGGCAAGCATTGTGGACCCGGGGGGGTATGTAATCAGAATTGCCGACTCCATCCGAGACCGCGTGCCCCATGCCGTAGAGAAACTAATCGGTTTTGACCCCATTTCCGGGAAGGATGGGCAATTTGGCTAAGCGTGGACCCAAAAAGACACCCACAAAGCTCCTGCTCGCAAGAGGCAGCCGGCTCGGCACCCTACGCCAAAGCACGGAGCTTCTCCTGCCCTTGGTCGCGCCGGACCCGCCGGATTTCCTCTCTGTAGAGGCCCGGGCCGAGTGGGACCGCTTGGTTCCCGTCTTGATAGGCAACGGAATCTTGGCGGCGGTAGACCGGGGAGCGCTGGCGTGCACATGCCAAGCGTGGGGGCGCTACGTCGAAGCCGAGCGGCGGCTGTCGATCGAGGGCCTGACCGTGACCACCCTGGCCGGCGGGACCAAGCCTCACCCGTGCGTCAGCATCAGCGCGACCGCGTGGTCGCAGTACATCAAGGGTTGTGCCTTGTTCGGCATCGACCCGGCGGACCGCTCGAACGTCACCCGCGCCGAGCCGGACGAACTCATTCAACTGGAAGCTTTAATCGCGCGGCTTACGCTGGCGCGCAAAGGAGGCAAATTATGAGCATTGACCCCAAGCTCGTGAACGATCCGAAAAATCGGGAGAGCATCCGCCGCGAGCTCGCCAGCGGCCCGCAGGACGAGGACCTACCTTGGCCTCCGCCCCCGCACTGGGATTTTCACAAGATGCGCCTCACAATCGAAAAGGAGATCCGCCTCGTCAAAGCCCGGCTCGAACAAGGTGACATGATCCAGCAGTTGACCGCCCAAGCGGACTTGAAGCGCGCGGAGCGGCGCTGGCGCCGGTGGAAGCTGATTGCGTTTTTCAGCGGTTGGAAGCCGGGGCAGGACCGCGAGCCGCCGGGAGAATGACATCGTGACACCGGCCGGGTGGATTCCCGGACACAATGACATCTTTTTGCAAAGGAGACTTGAAATGTCTATTTTAACGAAACCGAAACCAGCGGCATCCCTCGCGGATCTGATTGCCGAATTGTTGGCCGGGGTCCCGGATCTCCAGGCTCCTACCGGCCCGGGCGCCGAAGTGCATCGACTGGCCGCGCTGCGCGACGAATTGACCACCTCCAGAACGCGGATTCTGCGCGAGTTGGAGACGACCAGCGGCGACGGTCCGGGCGGTCCGATGAGCACGATTCGCTATGACGCCGGCAAGGACGCCGGGGCGCTTCTCGCCGGCACGGACATCGCGGACCTGACGGCCCCCGCCGAGGAAACCGCGCGCGGCTCTTTGCTCAGACAGCTTCGCGCGGCCGACGCGGCGCTCGAAATCCTCCAGGACAAAATCCGCGAGGCAAGCGACGCCCTCGTCGCATCAGAGTTTGCGAGGTTGAAGCCGGCGCTCCGGGAGATCATGAGCGCCGTCGCTGAGCGGTACGAGCAGCTTCGCCTGGCGCTCGAAACTTTGAACCGGCTGGACACGGAGCTCGGCCACAAGGGTTTCCCAATCGGGCGGCGGCCGTCTTTGCTGGGTGGTTACGACCTCGACACCCTCCACGGCTGTTCCGGCCGGCCGAGTCTGGCGTGGTGGACCAACCACCTGCGCGAGACCTGGGGCCTGGACAAAGAAGGCAAGTGACATCGACAATTCAATGGACGGGAGAAAGGACCTGACACCATGCAAGAGTACCGAGAACAAGCCATCCTCCATCGGCCCTTGACTGACGCGGCAAAATCATTGTCCCGGTGGTTCGAGCGCGAACTGGAAACCATCCACCGCACCATCGCCTTCGGCCGCGAGCACCTGGCGAGCCATCCCGATGACCGGGAGACGCGGGAATCGGTTCAGCAATTGGAGCAAGAGCGCGCGGCGCTTTATCGCGGCTGGGAGAATTCGAGCGTCCGCCGCGCCGTCGAGGCCTGCGGCGAGAAAAAGACCGCTGCGCCGGGCGGTATCGAGCAGCGCGTCGGGCTGGCGGTGGAGAGCAGATCTCACCTGCCGCCGGAGATCCGGGCCGACACCGGGACAGCCGCCACGCTGATCGCCAAGCGGTTCTCGGGCCATGCCGCCGTTTTCAACAGGTGGGCCGACCTCGGCTACTTCAAGGAGAAGATCGCGCCGGGGGCGTTCGCCGAGGCATTGAAGAGAAGTGATGTCCGGTTTCTGTTCAACCACGACGCCAACTTCATCTTCGGCCGGTCGTCCGCGAGCACCCTGGAGCTGCGCGAGGACAGCGTCGGCCTGGCGTTCACCTGCTACTTGCTCGCCTTCGACGGACCCTCGTATCAATTGGCGAGAAGGATTGACCGGAAAGACGTTTCGGGTTGCTCCTTTTCGTTCACGGTGAAGCGCGACGAATGGAAATTTCCGGCCACGCCGGGCGGGATTGATGAGCGGACGATCGTGGAAATTGGCGGCCTGTTCGACGTGGGGCCGGTGACCTACCCGGCGTATCCGCAAACCGATGTCATCGCCACGTTCGAGAAGGTCGAGCGCCCGGCCCGTGCCTCCGTCCCGCGTTCAGCTCCCATCCCCACCGCGCAGGGACGGGCCGTCCTGCGCGATCGCGCTTTTTATGAGGAACTCGACCGACTCGATGAGCGGATCGCCCGGCAGCGGCGCCGGCAGGTCAGCTACCAGTACGGCGAGGCCGCGCGGATCCTTGATCGCATGAACGTTCATCTTTTGTGTTAAATCTCCTTTGGGGGCCCGGGAACATCGGCCCGGGCCTTTTTCAGAAAGGGAAAATCGTGGGTCTGAGCGAAGATCAAAAACCTGGGGTGGCGTTCGCGGTCGGCGGGACCAATTGGGCGGCGGTCCGGAATTACTTCGGGACCGATGCCGTGGAATCGGCTCTGTGTCGGCTGGCGGACTGCGCAACCGCCAAGACGGACAACTATGTCGCGACGGCCGCCGATAACACCAAGCATTTCACGAACGCGGGGGCGTCGGGGAACACTTACATCCAGTGGCCGGCCGCCGTCCCCGGCGCGGTCTTCGCATACACGAGGACGGCGGCGTACGCCTATTCGTCCAAGCCGGCCGCAGGGGAGAAATTCCGTGGGCAAGTAGCTAACAAGCGTCTTGAGCTGACGGCGGATCGCCGGGTCCACCGCATGGGTGGGGCCATAGCAGGTGAGCCTTGCCTGCGAGGCCCTGGCGGGCTCTGGGATGGCCGATCTCCCCGGACCGTCCCGAAGGCCGGATCGAGGCCTGATGCCCTGAGCCGTGGGCAGGCACGCGGCAAGCCGGGCACGCTGGCGGGCGGCCGGATCGGCGGGGGAAGATTTTTTTGCAGAAAGTGTTGACAGGCCGGGTCGGGCCGTCGATAATGACCGGCGCAATGAAACAAGATCACACAATCCACAGTTGCGCAACTGCCCTTCGGGAGACATATCCTTCGGGATCTTGTTTCATTGCAACCGGAGGGCAGCTTTTTTTTCAGGAGGTAGCAAATCATGGTAACACGCCAGAAGGCACAGCGGGCGAAACGATCTCCGCCGGCGGAGGCCCTAGTGAGCAAAGAGGCCGTTCAAGATCTTCTGCGATCAGTCGGTAGTTTTCTCCACCCAGGCATGAAGGTGATTTTGGAAGCGGTGAAAGCCAATCTCCGATTGGTGGAGATTGCGGGCACGCCAGAAGGCGAAAAGGCTTGTGTGGACAAAATGGCGGAACGCTTCCTGGCATGGAGGAGCTTGGATGTTGCGAGGGTAGCGATCCGGGATTGCGTTCGCGAACTGTGTAATTATCGATACGAGATCCGGGAGCAGATCCTTACCGCGGCTATTGTTCGCGTGACCGACCTGATGGAGAAAACGAAGCAATTGGAGAAGATGCTGCCGAGAGTCAAGACCGCATTGCTTTCGCTTGACGATCGGACGATGGCATTGTGCAAAGTGCGCGTGGCGTTCATCCGCGTGGAGGGTAAAACGGATATCCATTTCCGGGAAGAGGTCATTGACCCGTCGCTTGCCAAAGGTCAACAGAAGATAGGTATGCTGCGGAGAGACGCGAAACTGCGCGACCTTATGCGGGCTTATGACCTTGCCACGGAGATAGACGAAGCGTACTGAACGAGATTGCGATTCGATGAAAGGATGGTGACACGTGGAACCCAGTATCGATCGCGAAAAGGAACCTTTTCGGCTGTTTCGGCCGACGTACAAAGACGCTGGCGGCAAAGCCCATCGAGTCGGCAAGTGGTGGATTGAAACCCGAGACCATCTGCGGATCGTCCGGCGGTTTCCGGCCGTCACCGACAAGGCGGCGAGCGCAGGTCTGGCACGGCAGATCGTGCGCCTTGTCGCCTGCCGAATGACCGGGGAGCAGCCGGGCCCGGACCTGACGCGCTGGCTTGAACAAGTGCCGGCGAAACTCTTATCGCGGTTTGCGGAGATCGGCCTGCTGGAAGGAAGCCGGGCGGCGGGGATGAAGCCTCTACGGGAGCACCTGGCCGATTTCCGCCAGTCCCTTCTCGACAAGAGCGACACGCCGAAGCAGGCCCGCGAAGTGACGACGCGGGCGGGCAAGGTCCTGGAGGGCTGCGGCTTTACGGTCTGGTCGGAGATCCGGGCGGACCGGATTGCCTCGTATCTGGCCGGGCTGCGCAACGGCGGGGAAGGCATATCCGCACAGACTTCGAACCACCATCTCTCTGCCGTGAAACAATTCTGCCGGTGGATGGTCCAGAACCGGCGTGCCGGCGAATCCCCGGTGGCGCACCTGAAGGGCTTGAACGTCAAGACGGACCGCCGGCACGATCGCGTGCAACTGGAGGTCGATGAGGTCCGGGCCCTGCTCGCGGCGGCGGCGGCGGGGCCGGAACGCGAGGGCCTGACCGGAACGGAGCGACGATTGCTCTATATGCTGGCGGTGGAGAGCGGGCTTCGCGCCAACGAACTGCGGACACTGACAGTCGGATCGTTCGACCTGGACGCGTGCACCGTCACCGTCCAGGCCGGCTACAGCAAGCACCGGCGCGAGGATACCTTGCCGCTGAGGAGAGAGACGGCCGAAGAGTTGCGGGCCTTTGTCGCGGGCCGGTTGCCGGGGGCCAAGGTCTTTGGCGGCCAGTGGGAAAAGCTGACAAGTCAGACGGCGCAGGTCGTCCGGGAAGATCTGGCGGCGGCCGGGATCGACTACACGGACGCGGCCGGGCGATATCGTGATTTCCATGCGCTAAGGCATACCTGTGGCTCCTGGCTGGGGGCCTGCGGCATACCACTGACGACGATCCGGGAAATTATGCGGCATGGGGATCTGCGCGTCACGTCGCGGTATGCCCATTCCATGCGGGGTCAAGAGGCGCAAGCGGTCAACAACCTGCCGAGCCTGAGCTTGCCGAGCCCTGAGAGCCAACAGGCGCGGGCGACCGGCACGGATGACGCGATTGCCGACAGATCGACTCCGGTTGCAAAATCACTTGGCGGAAAACTTGGCGGAATTCCACGCGCACTAAGTGATGCCTCGTGCGCTTCGGTGCGCGATGAGGTTGTCGAAAACCCTACCGGCACCGATAAAAACGCCATTGTGGAGAGGCGGCGGTGGGAGTCGAACCCACGAATAACGGTTTTGCAAACCGTCGCCTTAGGCCACTTGGCTACGCCGCCTGGTTATGCGTCAAATTCGCTCTGAGTCTACACGCCCTCGGTGGACGGTTCAAGAAAATTTGTAGAGGTTTTGCTGCTTTGCCGCGGACGAGTTGTCTCCCGGCGTCCGCGCGCCGGGGCAGCACGGGACGATGATGGATATTCAACGGTGGGTGCGTTATAACAGATGACACGTGCTGGATTGAGAGTTGGTCCGAACTCTGGGCAGGAGATGAATCGTGTCCGATCGACGAGAACAGAGCGCACCGGTGCGCCAAGGAGGAACGTGCCGGTTGTTCCTCATCGCATGGGCGGTGCTGTCGTTCGCCGCCGTTTCGCTGTGCCGTGCGGATATCGAGCAGCTTCAGGAGTCATTTGACAGACCACCCGACGACGCCAGGATTATGGTCCGTTGGTGGTGGTTCGGCCCGGCGGTCACCAAGTCGCAGCTCGAACGCGAGATGAGGCTCATGAAGGAAGGGGGGATCGGCGGGTTCGAGGTCCAGCCCACGTACCCACTGGCGGTGGACGACGAGCGTCCGGGGCTGAAGAATCTGAAGTTTCTGTCGCCGGAGTTTCTCGAAGCGATCCGGTTCACCGCCGAGAAGGCGAAGGAACTGGGCCTGCGCATGGACCTGACCTTGGGAAGCGGCTGGCCGTATGGCGGGCGGCAGTTTCCCGCCGGCGAGGGGGCGGGCCGGCTCTTGACGCAGGTCGTACAAGTGCCGGCCGGACGCAAGAGTGTACCGGTCCCATCATTGCGGGACGGCCAGTCGCTGATCGCGGCATTCGTGGGCAAAGGCAATTCCGGACTCACCGCCGTAGGTGGACGGGGGCGCGGTCCGGGCTTCAACGCCGGCGAGATCGACGTCCGTGAGATGAAGGAGATCCCCGTTCACGATGGTATCGCCGTCCTAGGTGCCGATGCGCCCAATTCGGCGGAGGTCGTGTTCTTCCTCGCCGGACGGACCGGAATGCAGGTCAAGCGGCCTGCCTTCGGCGCCGAGGGCAACGTCATTGATCACTACAGCGCCCGGGTCGTCGACAAGTTCATCCGCGAGGTGGCCGAGCCGGTCATCAAGGCGTGTGGCTCGAACCCGCCTTATGCGCTATTTTGCGACAGCCTGGAAGTCGGCGGTGAGGACTGGACCGACGGTCTGCTAGCCGAGTTCCAGAAACGGCGCGGGTACGATCTGCGGCCGCTGCTGCCGGCGCTGATCGGGGACATGGGTCCCAGCACAGCCGAGGTCCGCCACGACTGGGGCCAGACGCTCACGGAGATGTTCCACGATTATTTCAACGCGCCTTTCGCGAAGCTGGCGAAGGATAGCCATTCGCGGTTCCGCATCCAGGGCTATGGCTCGCCGTCGGCGGGGCTTTACAGCTATGCATCTGTGGATCTGCCGGAGGGCGAGGGCGACCAGTGGCATAGCTACCGGGCGTCGCGGTGGGCGTCGTCGGCAAGTCACCTGATGGGGGTGCCGGTCACGAGCGCCGAGGCGTTCACGTGGCTGCACTCGCCCGTATTCCGTGCCACGCCGCTGGATGTGAAAGCAGAAGGGGACACCTACTTTCTCCAGGGTATCAACCACATCATCTGCCACGGCTGGCCTTACACCGCCGAGGGTGCGGCCTATCCGGGCTGGACCTTCTACGCCGCCGCGGTATTCAATGAGAAGAACCCGTGGTGGATTGTCATGCCGGACGTGTCCCGCTACTTGCAGCGCCTCAGTTACATCCTGCGGCAGGGCACGCCTGCCAATGACATTGCTCTCTATCTGGCCAACAGCGACGCCTGGGCGGGTTTTGCGCCCGGCCGGATCAGCCTGTCTGATGCGGTCGGTCTGCAGCTCGGTCCCGACATCATCCCGGCGATCCTGGACCACGGCTACAATCTGGACTTTTTCGACGACGGTATGCTGGACCTGCGCGGCAAGGTCGAGCAGGGCACGCTGGTGTTCGGCGACCTAAGGTGCAAGGTGGTCGTGTTGGCCGGCGTTGAACGCATTCCACTCTCCACGATGCGCAAACTCCAGGAATTCGTCGATAGGGGCGGCATCCTTGTCGCGACCCGGCGTCTGCCCGATCGCGCCCCCGGTTACAGAGCCACCGGGCAGGACACGCAGGTCGTTCGCGACCTTGCTCAGCGTCTGTTCCAGGCCCCCAATGCCCCCGGCTTATTCGTCGAGGATGAAACGCGGTTCGGCTCGGCCTTGGCCCGGAGATTGACGCCGGACGTGACAATCACGCCGGCCTCGCCCGAAATCGGTTTCGTCCATCGGCACACGCAGGACGCTGAGGTATACTTCCTCGCCAACACCGCCAACCAGCGTAAGAATGTGAAGGTTGCCTTCCGCGTTGCGGCTATGCAGGCCGAGGTCTGGGATCCGATGATCGGGCGGGTTCGCTCTGCCGATGTTGTCGAGAAGGGCCCCGGGACTACGACGGTCAAGATTGCCTTGGAGCCGTACGGCTCGACACTTGTCGTCTTCACCCATCGCATTCTCCCGGCATCTCCCAAGACGCCGGCCGTTACCGCCGTGCCTGAGCCGCGGGATCTGAGCACTCATTGGGCGGTGCGGTTCGGCAAGGACAACCAGCCCGCGGTCATGGACAAGCTGGTATCCTGGACTGACGATCCCGCTACCAGGGGCTTCTCGGGCGTGGCTTCCTACGAGAAGACCGTCAGCGTGGCACCGGAAATGTTGAAAGACGGCTTGTCGCTGTCGCTCAATTTCGGCCAAGTCCTTGCCGCGCGAGACGTTCGGGGCGGCATGCAACGATTCGCGGCAGCCCTGGAGGCTCCGGTTCGCGAGGCGGCGGTCGTCTACATCAACGACCAGCGCGTCGGTTCCATCTGGGCACCACCCTATTGCGTTGATGTTACCGGCAGGCTCAGGCCCGGCGACAACCAGATCCGCATCGACGCAGCGAATCTGGCGGTCAATCACATGGTCGCTCACGGCTATCCGAACTACAACCTGCAAGGCGTACGAAAGCAGTTCGGCAATCGCTTTGACCCCCAGGACCTCAACCAACTCCAGCCACTTCCCTCGGGTTTGCTGGGCCCGATTCTGCTCGTGGCGGCGCGGAAAGGATCGCAATGAGCGTCGCTTCTCGGCGTCGTCGGTTTCGAGGTGTACAGCGGGGGGCCGGGTGGTATACTGATCTCGTGCTCTGCGGGACCGTCCGTTGTCTCGCCCGGAGCGTCAGTCTCGATACGGTTGACCGCAAACCAGTAAAGGAGGCCGAGAATGACGGCACAGCAGACTTCCAACAGTACCGACCCCCGGAACCTCAGCCGTCGCGGTTTCCTGGCTCAGACCTGCCTGGCGGCATCGGCCGTGCGGGTCCACGCGGCCGCCGCGAAGTCGCAACCGGCACCGCCCGGTGTTTCCGAGATCGACCCGGGATTCGTCGGGCCGCAGTTCTTCGATGAGCGGGAACAGCAGGCCTTGCGCGAGGTCGTGGAATCCGGCTCGCCGTTTCGCTATTGGGGACCGGGCAAGCCCCAGAAGGTGCAGCGCTTCGAGGAAGACTTCGCCAAGTACATGGGCAGCCGCTTTGCCCTGGGCGTGACCTCCGGCACGGCGGCTCTCGATTGTGCGGTGGCGGGCCTGGATATCGGGCCGGGCGATGAGGTCATCGTCCCGGCGTATACCTGGTGGTCGGATTACACCTGCGTGGTCCACGCCGGAGCGCTGCCGGTCTTCGCGGATATCGACCGGACATTCAACCTCGACCCGAGGGATTTCGAGCGGAAGATCACGCCGCGGACCAAGGCGGTCATTGCCGTGCACCTGCTTGGGGGACTCTGTGACTTGGACCCCATCCTGGAAATCGCCCGCAAACATAAGATCGCCGTCCTGGAAGACGCGGCCCAGTGCGTCGGCGGTTCCTATCATGGAAAGAAGCTCGGCTCCCTCGGCGAGGTGGGCATCTACAGCTTCCAGATCAATAAGATGATCACCTCCGGCGAGGGCGGCGCGGTGGTGACAAGCAATCCCACGATCTACGAGCGTGCGGCGCGGTTCCACGATATGGGTGGAATCCGCCAGCCCTTCGTCGGACGCATCGGAGCCAGCCAGTTGAAGACCTTTGCCGGTGAGAACTTCCGGATGAATGAGTTCACGGGCGCCGTCCTGGGCGCACAATTGACCAAGCTCGACCGCATGATCGCCCAACTGCGCGGGCATGCGGAGGTAGTCTACGACGGCATCAAGAGCATTCCGGATATTCGCCTGCGGCAGCGGCCCGATCCGGGGGGCGATATCGGCTACTGCGTGGGCTTCGAGCTGAAGGACAAGGCGGCCCGGGACCGCTGTCTCCAGGAGCTGCGCCAGCGGAAGGTCCCGGCCTCGACGCTGAGCGGCTCGGTTCTGTTGCCCATCGAGGAGTCTGTAATAAACAAGCGGGCCCGGCATCCGAACTGGCCCTCGTTCACGAGTCCGGAGGGCAAGGCCATTCAGTACGGCCCGGACACCTGCCGGCAGACGCTGGGGGTCTTCGACCGGTTCGCCATCGTTCGCATGGGCACGAAATATACCGATAAGATCGACAGCTATATCATCGACGCGATCCGGCAAGTTCACGGCCTGGTCGCGTGATTCCCTCCGGGAGATGGTTCGGACGGCGAGGGACGAGATAGGAAAGGGTAGACAGGCATGAAAAATGAGCTGACCCGTCGTGGATTTCTTGGGGCTGCCGTGGCAGCCGGTGTGGGATTGGGATTGCCCGGAAACCGTCTGGCGGCTCAGGGCCGCCCGCAGGTTGAGGTCTGCAATCCGCTGCGGCGCACGCCGCTGTCGCTGATCATCGACGATTCATGCCCGGTGATCAACAAGGCGTACTACTGGATCAAGCAGCACCACGACTGGCGCCTGAAACACGAGCCAAACTCGCCGCCCTCCGGGTGGGAAGTGCATTATGACAAGCTGGACAAGATGCCCAACGCCATCCCGGCGGCCTTCGCCGCCGAGTGGGGCGAGTGGTGCGGCGCGCAGGGCATCCGGGGCAAATTCAGCATGGTTCCTTTCCCGGCGGGCGTCGGCCGGATCGACCAGGGCTTCCCCGGGTTTCCGGAGCAGGAATTGAAGGACTGGCTGCGTGTGACGAAGGAGATCATCTGGAAGAGCTTCGACCTGACGCCGGAGATGCTCACGCATACGCACGTCGTGGACCTCAAAACGTGGAAGCTGACGGAGCAGTGGGAGCAGGGCGAATGGGTGGACCCGCCGGTGGACCAACTGACGGAGTACATCACGGCCGCGATGCAACTGCTCAAGAACGTCGGCATCGCCTGTGACGGCGTGACGAGTCCCGGGGCGTTCGGCAAACGCAAGGAGATCGCCTACGCACGGGCGGTGCTCGATGCGGCCCTGGCGGTCAATAACAATCCTCGCCCGTTCTATTTCCTGAACATGGAGATGGAAAAGATGCCCGAGGTGCCGATCCGGCACGTGGACAAGGCCAAGGGCATTGCCATCGCCAGCATCATCGGCTGTGGCGGCGACTGGTTCGGAGCTACCGGCTACGACGAGTCGAATCCCGATCTGTTCATCCAGGCCGATCTGCAGGGCGGGCGGCTGCCGGCCGTCCTGGCCAAGGAGTGTCCCGCGATCCTGGTCGGTCATTGGCCGTGTTTCTACGCCAACGACCGGATCGGATTCAAGGTTCTCAAGGAAGTCAAGAAGCGGCTCGATGCCTATGACCCGGACAAGACAAAAACGATCTGGATGAAGAACAGCGAGATCGGCCGCTATTGGATGGCACGGGAACTCAGCGATCTGTCCGTGAATGGCGCGGAGTGCCGGATCAGCACCAAGTTCCCCACGGACAACTTCACGCTGGCCCTTCACGACCGGGCGGCGAAACGGGTCCAGGTGAATGGGGCAGACCTTCGGCTCGTGCAGTCCCAGCGTGATTTCCGCAGCGGCACGTTCCTGGCGACGGGCAAAGAGACGTTCGCTGCGTTCGATCTGAAAGCAGGTGATACGACGCTCTCGATGGCTCTCTAGCGAGCCGCGCGAATTGACGACCATCTGGAATCTCGAGAAAGGATCTGTTTCATGAACAAGCCAGCGAATCTCTCCCGGCGTGATTTCGTGCAGACGGCCATGGGGGCCGGCGTGGTTCTGGGCGTCCCGACCATCATCGGAACCACCGCCAAGGGGCAGGGCAGGGTCTTCAAGATCGGTCTCATCGGTTGCGGCGGTCGCGGTCAGGGCGCTGCGGCCGGCGCTCTGGAGGCGGCCAAGATTCTCGGTTTTGACGTGCGGATCGTCGCTGTGGCCGACTACTTCAAAGAGCGAGCACTCCGGGCGGGCAAGCAGTTCAACGTCCCATCCGAACGTTGTTTTGGCGGTCCCAAGTCCTACCAGGACCTCATGGAGACGGATGCCCAGATCGTCCTGATGGCCACGGCGCCCTTGTTCCGTCCGTTGCATCTGGAGGCGGCAGTGAAGGCCGGCAAGCATGCGTTCATCGAGAAGCCCGTCGCGGTCGATCCACCGGGCTGCCGCCGGGTCATCGCGGCGGGCGAGGAGGCAGAGAAGAAAGGATTGGTCATCTCGGCCGGCACCGAGATGCGCCATGATTTCAGTTTCCGCAAGACCCATCAGGCGGTCGTGGTGGAGAAAGCCCTGGGCCGGCTCTATGCAGGCCGGGTGTCTTTCTGCATCGCGAGCATGTTCTCGACGAAGCCCATCAACCCCAAGACCGCGGACGATCTGGTGCGGACGTGGCAGAGTTGGATCGCGCTTTCGGGCGACCACCTCGTCGAGCAGCATGTCCACAATATCGACATTGCCAACTGGTTCTGCGACCGGCCGCCGGTCAGTGCGGTCGGGTTCGGCGGTCGCGGCCAGCGCGTCGCGGGCGACATGTACGACTTCTTCAGCGTGGACTACGATTACGGCGACAGCGTCCACATCCACTCCATGTGCCGCCAGATCAACGGCTGCTGGAACTGGAGCGGGCACGATTTCGTCTATGAGAAGGGCCGGACCAACGGGAACGATTATCAGAAACCCAAGCAGTCCCCGATTCCCGCCGATCTGCCGCAAGCCCCGGCCAGCCACATTCAGGAGCAGGTGGATACGCTTTACTACGTGAGCAAGGGCAAGCCCGTCAATCAGGCGCGAGCGGTGGCGGAGTCGACAGCCACGGCGATCCTGGGCCGCATCTCGGCGTACACGGGCCAGCAGGTCTCCTGGAAGGAGATCATGGAGGACCCGAACGCGAACCCGAAGTTGTACAACCTGACGCTCAAGCCGACCGCCGAGGACTTCGACAAAGGCACGGTGGAAATCCCGAAGGAAAACGTGGTGCCGGCCCCCGGCCAGCACCCGTAGGGAGATACGGGCATGATCGAGGTCACGCGTGGGTTGAGAACCCACCCTACGATGAAGCCAAAGCCCCACGGACAAACGAGTTTGCCCGTGCCACCCAGCGTCAGCGTCATTGCAGGTGCTTATCGAGGAAATAGAACAGGCCCGGCAGGTCGATCACATGGCCCTCGCGGTGGACGTCCAGGACCACGTTCTCGGGTCTATCCAAGTCCCGGTAGATCGTCCGGACCTCCTCCATCGCCTGGCGGGCGAGGGGAACATAGAACTGGCTGGGTGGTTCGAGCAGGCCGTTCTGGCATTGCAGAGGTCGCGGGGCGGTCAGGGCATAGATGTCCGCGTAATCGACCAACTCTCGCAGGCCGTCGAACTTCCAGCACAGACAGTGATTCTTCTCCATGTGGTCCATGTTCGTGAGAAAGCCGGCGCTGACGGTTGCGGCGATCCGCTCATCCATCGCGCCCAGCCACATTGCCATCTCACCCCCGAGGGACAATCCGGCACAGCCGATCCTGGCCTTGTCCACCTGTGGCAGGGATTCGAGGTAATCGACACAGCGCATCAGGTCCCACAGACGCTCGCCCATGAGCAGCCGGCCGGCCTCACGGATTTCGTGCTGGCTTACGGTGGTGGAGACCGTCACATCTCCCTTTGCCGCGAGAGCAGTGCCGAAGCCGCGGTAGATCCGGTCCGCCTTGGCCTTCGCCGGCTCTTTCGAGACCGTATTGGCATCATACGAACTGTACAGATCGCTTCCGTGGCCGCCGATGCAAACGACGGCAGGGCGGGAGCCATCCTGCGACGCGGGCATGGTGACAATGATCCGGATGCGCCGGCCGGGAGTCGAGTGGATCTCCAGCGTTTCGACTCTGTACGAGCCTTTCTCGGTGGAGGAGAGCCGCTGGGGATCGAGCGCGATCGACCTCTTGTCACGGATAAGGTCGTCGAGCTTCAGAGCGGTGAAGAGTCTCGCCCGGACGTCGGTTTGCCAAGCCTTCGCCCTGTCGGCCGGCCGCGTGGTGTATCGCGCCATGCGGTACTCGCCCGCGGATGATACGATCGGCACGAGGCCGAGGTACAGCAAGACGAACAGTGGTGCCGCGGCCGAATGACGCGGGGACATGAATCCTGGTGACGTGGTTCTTCTCATGCAGCCGAATCCTCAAAGGGCGTTTCCTTGCTACTGCCGACCGTTGCGTCATCATATCACAGGAGTTGATTTCTGTCTCGCGAAACAGGCGCTTGACAGCGCGGCCCAAAAGCAGTCTATATGGGGTGTGTGACTATTCTCCGGCATCTTCAGAGGACTCGTATGGAGAGATTTCCGAAGCGCGACGCTCGTTACCTGCCCAGGGCAATTGGCGTCTGCCTCGTAAGCTCATTCATCCTGACCGTGCTGAGCGGCTGCGGTGACAACGGACTTGCAGAGCGCGCCAAATCGTCCGCATGGGCTGAAGCCCATCCTACAGAGGGCGTGTCCGGGACGTTCTCCATTGTGGCGGTCGATCCGAATACGGGTGTGTGCGGGGCGGCGGTGGCCAGCAAGTACCCGGCGGTCGGAAAGGTCGTGCCGTATGTCCGCGCGGGGGTGGGGGCGTTTTGTACGCAACATTGGCACAATCCGCCGTGGGGCGAGCGGGCTCTGGATTTGCTGGCCAGGGGCGATCTGCCGGAGCAGGTTCTCGCGGAGCTGCTGCGGGACGACCCTCAGCGGGACAAGCGGCAATTGGCAATCATCGATAGGTCCGGCCGGGCCGCCAATCGTAATCCGGGCAACGCCGATCCGTCCGGAATCTGGTGGGGGGCGGCGTCGGGCCGGTACTACGCCTGCCAGGGCAATACCCTGGTTGGTTCGGAGGTCATCTTCGCGATGGCCCGCGCCTATGAGCAGACGCAAGGGAGTCTGGCAGACCGGCTGATGGCGGCCCTGGTCGCCGGCGACAAGGCGGGCGGCGATCACCGCGGACGTTTGGCGGCGGGAATGCGAATCGCCAAGAAAGGGGTCGGGGGTTATTGGCTGGAGTTGTACGTGGACAAGAGCGATGATGCCGTGACGGAATTGGCGAAGAAGTATGCGGCTTTGGAGCATGGGGCCAAGGGGGCCAGCGGCAAACGACGGTAAGCGTCATTTATTGAACAATATTTGGAGGTTATGCCATGAAGAAGTCTCTGGTTATCGGCGTGTTGGGTCTTTGCACTCTGATGTCTGTCGTCTGTCCGGCGCAGGAGTCTCGGCCTTGGCTGGGCGTGCATGTCGGGATGTCGAACGATAGACAAGCGGCGGGATTGACGGAGGTCGTGGGCCAGTTGGCTGGGCTGGGCATCAATGCGATTGTCACCGAGATCAACTATGGGTTCGAGTACCAGTCGCACCCGGAACTGCGCGGCCCCAACCCGTGCACGAAAGAGCAGATCGACAAGCTGGTGGCGGAGTGCAAGAAGCACCACGTCCGCCTGATCCCGCAGTTTCAGTGCCTGGGGCATCAGTCGTGGAGCCGCAATACGGCGCCATTGCTGACCAAGTACCCGCAGTTCGATGAGACCCCCGGCCTGTACCCCCAGAACAAAGACATCTACTGTCGAAGCTGGTGCCCGCTGCATCCCGAGGTCAATCCCATCATCTTCCGTCTCATGGACGAGTTGATCGATGCCTTCCAGGCCGATGCCCTGCACGTCGGGATGGATGAGGTCTTTCTCATCGGCGAGGACGCCTGCCCCCGCTGCAAAGGCAAGGATAAAGGCGAGCTTTTCGCCAAGGCCATCAACGACTATCACAAGCACCTCGTCGGCGAGAAGCGCGTCGAGATGCTGATGTGGGGCGACCGCCTGATCGACAGCAGCAAGCTCAAGTTCGGCAAATGGGAAGGCAGCGAGAACGGCACCGCGAGGGCCATCGACCTGATCCCCAAGGACATTATCATGTGTGACTGGCACTACGAGCTGCGCCCGGCCTACGAGTCTGTGCCCATGTTCCTGGAGAAGGGCTTTCGCGTCTGGCCGGCCAGTTGGCGGAAGCCTGAGGCCGCGAAGGCGTTCGTCAACTACTCGCTGCCATTGCAGAGCAATCCCCGCATGCTCGGCCACCTGAACACGACCTGGGGCGCCGTGCGGGTCGGGGACTTGCCGAAATTCGAGCCGCTGCTGATCGCCACCGGCAGCTTCAGGGCGCAGGGGGCGGCAACCGTCAAGTGAGCCGCACTATTGCGGATTCAACTCGCGACGGGTGGCATCGCCAAGGGCTGTGCCCTTGACGATGGCTTCTGGGCATACGAAGGTTCCAGCGTCAAGGCCGGAGGCTGGCCTTGACGCTGCCACCCATAATCGACTCGTGTCAGTCGTTCTACCGCGCGATTTCTTGGCGCAGCCAGTCGATGCTTTGCTCGACCTTGCCCGGGGCGGCTTCGCACTCGATGGACAGGATGCCGTCCCACTTGGTCTTCTTCAGGAGCTCGATGCAGCCGGCAATATTGTCGGCGTTCACGCCTTCTCCAATGGCCACGACGGAGGAGGCAATGCCCGTCTCCTGGCCGCGCGCCGCCCGGGCGAGGGCCTCGCTGACATCCTTGATGTGGCAATGGGAGAGCTTGTGCCGGAAGCGTTGGAGGAACTTGACGGGGTCCTGGCCGGCGATGAAGGTATTGCCCGTGTCGAGATTCAGCCGCAGATAAGGGGAATCGAAGAAGCTGAGGATTCGCTCCAACGTGTCCGGGTTGGTTGTGTAGGGGCCGTGCGGCTCGACGTTGATGATGATCTCGTACCTCGCAGCCCACTCCAGCACGACGCGATAATACTGCTTGATGAGGGCCATCACCTCCTCGTCGGTGTAGCCCTCCGGCTTGCGCGCCCCATCCGTCGTGTCCACGCACGGGCAACCGACCGCCTTGGCGAACTGAATGGCGCGGAGAGTGTAGCCGATGCCGCGGTACTGACCCTCGGGGCAGGACATCGGATAGGCGGCGTCGAGCTGCGACATCCGCAAGCCCAGCGAATCGAGATACTGCTTCAGTTTCAGCGGGTCCGAATGCAGCGGTATGTGCGGGCTGAATCCCAGGGCCTGGATGAAATAGTCCCCATCGATCGTGCCGAACTCGACGTGCTCCAAGCCGTGATCCTTGGCGAACTGACATGGGACCTGATAAGAGACATCGAGATGACGCCAGTTGTCTACGTGCATACCCAGTTTCATCATGATAGGCTCCCCTTCAATGCGTGTATTCTCTCACTGCTTTCGACACGTCGGCGGCCATATTACTCGAACCCGGCGTACAAGGCCATAGTCCGCAGGTATATATTGCAGGGCGGAGAGGCGGACCTTACAATTCCATCCGAGTGCTCGTCACCATGGCCTTCGCAAAGTGAAAGGGGATCGATCATGCGGTCATCACACGTGACAACTGTCTTGTTCCTTACGATGTGCACGGGTGTCTCTGCGGCGTTGGCACAGGAATACGGGAAGGCGGATCGCGGACAGCCCGGCGATGAGATGATCCAAACATACCTGGCACAGGAAACCAGCACGATTGACGAGACGTTCCCGCAGGACTACGCGTCCTTGGAGCATTGGAAGGGTGTTCGAGACAGGTATAGGCAGGAGTACTTGTACATGCTGGGCCTGAGCCCGGAGCCGCCGAAGTCACCACTCAAAGCCACCATTACCGGGACACTCAAGGGCGACGGCTTCGTGGTGGACCTGCTCCACTACCAGAGCATGCCCCGGCTGTACGTCACGGGCAACCTGTATCGGCCGTCCCAGGTGGAGGCGGGGCAACGTCTGCCGGCCGTGTTCTATGTTTGCGGACACTCCAGCGGCGGCCGCAACGGCAGCAAGGTTCCCTATCAATGGCCGGGGATCTGGTTTGCCAAGCACGGGTACATTTGCTTGATCGTGGACACGCTGCAACTGGGCGAGATTGCGGCGATTCACCACGGCACGTACCGGGAGGGCCGCTGGTGGTGGCATTCGCGCGGCTATACGCCGGCGGGGGTCGAGTGCCTCAACGGGATACGGGGCATCGACTACCTGATCAGCCGGCCGGACGTGGACCCCGAGCGCATCGCGGTGACCGGCATCAGCGGCGGCGGGGCGGCGACGTTCTGGATCGCCGCGGCCGAAGAGCGGGTGAAAGTCGCGGTCCCCGTCAGCGGCATGGCCGATCTGCCGTCCTACGTCACGAACCGGGTGATCAATGGACACTGCGACTGCATGTTTCTGTACAACACCTTCCGCTGGCCCTGGACCCGCATCGCGTCCTTGATCGCGCCGCATCCCATGCTGTTCACCAACAGCGATCAGGACGCGATCTTTCCGATGGACGCGAACCAGCGGGTCATCAACAACCTGGAGCGACTCTACAGTCTTTACGGCGTGGGCGACCTCGTGGACAGCTTCGTCAGTATCGGCGGCCACGCCTATCGGCAGGACATTCGCCAGGCGGCGTACCGCTTCATCAACACGCACCTCAAGAACGATGCCCGCGTTGTGACGGACAGCGAAGTGGACCTCGTGACCGGTCGCGAGGACAAGCGGCAATACCCGATCGCGGCGGAGAAGCTCCGTGTCTTTCCCCAGGACTCCGATATCCCCAAGGACGAGTTGAACACGACCATCGATCAGCATTTCGTGCCGATGGCCAAGATCGAGCTGCCGAAGCCGGGCGAGTATGAGGCTTGGCGGACCCCGCTCCTGGCCGAGCTGCGCCGGGTCGCCTTCGGGTACTTCCCCGAGCGAATCCCGCCGGCCCAGGGGGATGGAGAGTGGCTGACCTCAGAGCCGGGCATCCGCGTGGGCCTACGGCTCGTCGCGGACTCTCCGGTCGGCAGACGCCTGGAGAGCGCCGTACTGGTCGTCAGGAATTCCGATTCCAACGAGCGATCTGCCGACCGCCTGGAGGGCCTGCGGCAGTGGGGCGATGTCGTGTACGCTTGCACGCCTCGCGGCGTCGGGCCGATGCGCTGGACGCAGAAGAATCCGCCCAACTACGTGGAGCGATCCCATGTTCTGCTCGGCCGGACGGTGGACACGGGACGCGTCTGGGACGTCATCGCGGCCGCGCGCCATCTGCGGGCCAGGTATCCGGACCGTCTCCTCTACGTGGCCGGGGAAGGGTCCGGGGCCGTGCTGGCCGCCTACGCCGGCCTGCTGGAGCCGGACATCGCGGGCGTGATTGCCATCAATCCACCGGTGTCTCACATGGACGCCAAGGCCCCCCAATTCCTGAACGTCCTGCGGGTGTGCGATATTCCCGATGTGCTGGGGATGTTGGCGCCGCGGCCGCTGATACTCCGCGGCTGGACCGGCGACGCTCCGGCGAGGGTAGCCCGCGTCTACGCCGCCGCCGGCGCCTTGGACAAGCTCCATCAAGAGCCCTGATGGTCCCATCGCCATCACCAGAACGTGCGTGCTTACCTCATCCCGCCTCTGTGGCTGGGTGCCACGGCCAAACTTGTTTGACCGTGCTCGCGGGGACATTTCCCTTGCCTATGAGGACACGCTCAAACAAGTTTGGGCGTGCCACCCAAGATGAAGCTCGCCGGAGGCTCTTGTGTTGCGCGTCAGGGGCGTGTATCCTGTGGCCGGTTTGACAGGAGCTTCGGATGAAACAGGATTATCTGCGTTGGGCCGTCAGCAAAACCAAGACTACCTGGTGGCATGACTCTGCGGACCCGACGGAACTCAAGCGCGGCATCGAACGCGGAGCCATCGGCGCGACCACCAATCCCTTCCTGGCCAGCGTGGCGCTCCAAGTCAACAAGACCCTATGGGCCTCGGAGATTCGGAGCGTTCTGGCGGAGAACCCCGAGCCGGAGAAGAAGGCCGAGGGGTTGATGGGCATCGTGGTTAGGCATGCCGCCGAGCAGTTGCTGCCGCAATATGAGAAGACCGGCGGGCAGACTGGCTTTGTCTGCGCCCAGGTGAATCCGACGAGGGCCGGAGAACGCGAGCCGATGCTGGCCATGGCCCGGCGGTTCAACAAGCTGGCCCCGAATATCGCGGTCAAGCTGCCGGCCACGGCGGCGGGACTCGATGTGCTCGAGGACTGTGCCGCCGAGGGCATCACCTGCACGCTGACGATCAGCTACACGGTGCCCCAGACGATTGTGACGGCCGAGCGGTACCGTCGCGGTGTCCAGCGGGCCAGGGCCAAAGGCCTCCAGCCGGGCAAGTGTTTCGCCGTCATTATGATCGGCCGGCTGGACGACTACCTGCGGGAGGTTGCTCACGATTGCTGTGCTGCGGCGAGTGAATCGGACATCCGGCAAGCGGGTCTGGCCGTCACGAAGCGTGCTTATTCGCTCTACCGGCAGCGTGACTACGAGGCCGTCCTGATCGTCGCCGCCCTGCGCGGGACGCACCACATGACGGAACTGGCCGGAGCCGAGGTCATCATGTCGATCTTCCCCACGATCCAGGAGATGTTATTGACGCCCGACCTGCCGCAGCAGGAGCGAATCGACGCAGATGTCCCCGCCGACGTGATCGAGAGGCTTTCGCACATACCGGATTTCGTGCGGGCTTATGAGCCGGACGGCATGAAGCCAACGGAATTCGTCACCTACGGTGTCACCCAGAGAACGCTCTCGCAATTCATCGAGAGCGGCTGGAAGCTGATGGAGAATTTCCGCCTGTGACGGGCTGTAGCGTGGGCTGTGCCCACCATCTGGCCCGATATCGATTGGGAATGGTGGGCACAGCCCACCCACGAAAGGGATGGACGGATGAGGAGAATAGGTTTCATCGGTTTGGGCATCATGGGCAAGCCCATGGCCCTGAACCTTGTTAAGGCTGGATACGAACTGACCGTATACGATATTGTCTCGGAGCGGATGGAGGATCTGCTCAAAGCCGGCGCCCGGCGCGGCGCCTCGGGCAAGGACGTGGCCGCGCGGAGCGAGGTCGTCATCACGATGCTCCCGAACTCGCCGCATGTCCGGGAGGCGGTGCTCGGACCCGGCGGTGTGCTCGAGGGGGCCAAGCCGGGGACGATCCTGGTCGATATGAGTTCCATCGCGCCTTTGGCCAGCAAAGAGATTGCCGTCAAGGCCCAGGCCAAGGGTGTTCCTATGCTCGATGCCCCCGTCAGCGGCGGGGAGCCCAAAGCTGTGGCGGGGACATTGGCGATCATGGTGGGGGGGCCGCAGGAGACATTCGATCAAGTGAAAGACATCCTCGCCGCCATGGGTTCTTCGGTCACACGGGTCGGCGAGATCGGCAGTGGCAACGTGACAAAGCTGGCCAATCAGATCATCGTTGCCCTGAACATCGCGGCGATGTCCGAAGCGCTGGTCCTCGCCACCAAGGCGGGCGTGGACCCGGAGAAGGTCTTCCAGGCGATCCGGGGCGGCTTGGCGGGCAGCGCGGTCCTCGATGCCAAAGTCCCGCTGGCGCTCAAGGGCAATTTCAAGCCGGGTTTTCGCATCGAGCTCCACATCAAGGACATCGCCAATGCCCTGGACACGGCCCACGAGTTGGGCGTCCCAGTCCCGCTGTCGAGCGTGGTCATGGAGATCATGCAGGCCCTCAAGACGGACGGCAAGGCCGCCAACGACCACGGCGGCATCATCCAGTTCTACGAGCAACTGGCCAAGGTCCAGGTGCGCGCGTAGGAGACGTTGGGAGTACCGCGTTTACGCGGATCCGAGTCCTCTTAGCCGCCTGAAGAAAAAGCGGATACGAGGAGTCTCACCCGCCTGAAGGCGGTACTCCCAACGGATCATTTCCTGCCGATGCAATACAGGGACTTGTGGCCGCGCAAATATAGCTCGTCGCCGATGACGGCGGGGCTGGCGTCAAAACCGTCGTCGAGCTTGTTGGTCGCCAGGATCTCGAAGGTGTCGGCATTCCTGATCACGACGGTCACACCGTTGCGGCCGGGACAGTACACGTGGTCCGCCACGCCGATGGGCGAGGCGTAGACCTGGTTGATTCCCTCCAGAGTCTGCTCGGGGAACAGGGGCTTGCCGGTCCGGGCTTCGTGGCAGGACAGCTTCGGCGTCAGGACGGAGAAGACGTAGATCCGGTTGCCGTAGAGCAAGGGGGAAGAGACATAGGGCGTCCCCTTCTTGACCTGCCAGACGACAGCGTCGGTCCCGCTGAGGTCGCCGTGGCTGCCGGACAGCTTGATGGCCTGGAGGGAGGACCCCTGATAGCCGCTGGTGCAGAAGACCATGCCGAAGCCGAGGACCGGGCTGGGAATGACATTTCTCACCTGGCCGCTGCACTGCCAGATGAGATCGCCTGTCCTGGCGTCATAACTGCGGGTGAGCTTAGTCGCGCTGACGATGACCTGGGTCCTGCCGTCCACCTCGGCGACCGCCGGCGTCGCCCAGGAGGTGGGCTCGTCCCGGTCCTTGCGCCAGAGTTGCTCACCGGTGGCCTTATTGAAGGCGAAAATGGCGGAGCCGGCCTCCTGGTCGCATACGACGATGACGGCATCTCCGGCCAAGGCCGGTGAGCTGCCTTCGCCGAAGCCCATGACGGTCCGCAGTATGGGCAGGGGCTGACTCCACTTGAGATTGCCGTCCCAGTCGAAGCAGTGCAGACCCCGCGAGCCGAAGCTGACCCAAATGTACTTGCCGTCGGTGACGGGCGAATAGTTCGCGAAGGTGCCCGTCGGCTGGTGGCCTTCATGGGGCACCGCCTCCGTGGCGGTCTTCTGCCACAGGATCTTGCCGGTAGTGCGCTCTACGCAGACGAGGTCGAACTGGTGGACCGTCTTGGGGGCCGCGGTGCTGAGACTCTTGCGGCCGTTCGGGGCCGCCGACGGCGGAGCAGGTTGAGTCGCGGTGGATTTGACTTGGCCGGTGTCGATGGCCGTCTGGAGGAAGATCTTGTTGCCCCAAATGACGGGCGAGGAATGACCTTCGCCGGGGATCTCGACTCTCCACTTGATATTCTCGGATTCGCTCCAGGTCACGGGGGGATTGCCCTGGGCGGCCGTCCCATTCGCGGCCGGTCCTCGCCAAGTCGGCCAGCAATCATCGACCCCGGCGGCCGGCGTGTGACTGCAAACAGCGGTTAGTAAGAAGGCGACAGTGATTCCCCATGTCCCCGGATGCTTCATCTACGGTTCCTTTCTGTGTCGGTTTGAGTTTGCTACAGGACCCCCAACGGTTGTCCCTAAGCCTTCAGGACCACGGAAGGATAAAGGACAGCGACGAGCTTGGCAAGCCCAAAGGCAATTCCTAGCGCGTGGAGAATGTGAAGATGGTCGTGCTCTGGAATTTTTGGCCTGGACGCAGGACGGTGGAGGGGAAGTGCAGCTTGTTGGGGGAGTCGGGGAAGTGCTGCGTTTCCAGGCAGAAGCCGTAGTGGTTGTTGTAGACTTTGCCCCCCTTGCCCTGGATGCCTCTCATGCCGTTGGCCGTGTAGAGCTGCACGCCGGGCTCCGTCGTGCGGACTTCCATGACGATGCCGCCCGTCGGCTCATAGACCCGTGCCGCCAGGTTCGCCGAGCCGGGCGAGCCGGTCAGGACATAGCAATGGTCGTAACCCCTGGTTTCGGTCAGTTTCTCGATTCGCAAACCGATGGTCTTGGGCTCCGTGAAATCGAGCGGCGTCCCTTTGACCGTGTGAATCTCGCCCGTTGGAATCAGCCCCTCTCCGGCGGGCGTGTAGAGGGTCGCGTTGACCGTCATCTCATGAGCGAGGACATCGCCGTTGCCCGCCCCCGCCAGATTGAAGTAGCTATGATTGGTCAAGTTGACGATCGTGGGCTTGTCGGTGGTGGCCTCGTAACGAATCTGCAGTTCGTTGTCGTTATCCAGGACGTAGGTGATGGTGCAATCGAGGTTGCCCGGAAAACCCTCCTCGCCATCTTTGCTCAAATGGCTCAGTTGCACGCCGACCCACCGGTCGCCCTGGACCGGTTGACCCTTCCACACCACCTTGTCGAAGCGCAGATTTCCTCCGCCGTGGATGTGGTTCTTCCCGGAGTTGGCAGTGAGCTTGTATTCGACGCCGTCCAAAGTGAACCGCGCCCCGGCGATGCGGTTGGCATACCGGCCGACACTGGCCCCGAACATCGGACTCCCGCGCACGTACGGCGCCAGGTTATCGAAGCCCAGCGCGATATCCACCAGCTTGCCTTCACGATTGGGCATTTCGAGCGACACGAGAATCGCCCCGTACTCCATCACTCGCGCCCGCAGACCATTCGCGTTGGTCAGTTCGAAGATCGTCACCGGCTGCCCATCGGACGCTTGACCGAAAGGCTTGCCCTCAACGCTCAGTTTGCCGGCGGCGACCGCTGCGGTCTGCCAGACCAGGATAGTGCTCAAGAAGAGGGCCAAAGGAACTGTAGGGTGGGGTCTTACCCCACGCGTTGACCTAATCGATGCGCCTTTGACGCGTGGGTTAAGAACCCGCCCTACCCATTGTGATCTGATAACCATCTTCGGTACCTCCTGCTCATTTGACAAAGACCGTGAAAACGGACCAGGCGCCCACGATCAGGAATGCGGCGAACGCGATCCACAGCATGGCATCCCACAATCGGCCCGGCCGCAGATTCGGATCGCTGCGCCGGTAGCGGAAATATAGTGCCGCCGCTCCCAGCAGAGGCAGCATGATGGATTGGGCGATGCCGCAGGTGACGATCATAGCGGAAGGCGCGCGCACGAACGCATACAACAGCAGTGCCACGAACGGCCAGACGGCGCTGATCCTGCGCGTCCACTTAACCCGTCCCGCCTCGGAGCCGTCCGTCAGACCATACAGGCCCAGCGCATCGGCGACCATGCGCGCGTTGCCGGCGGCAGCTACGAAGAGCGTGGAGTACAGTACCGCAAATGCCCCGGCGAGGAAGACGACGTTGCCCAGCGGCCCGAAGACGGGGATGTACATGGCCGATAAGGTGCGCACCATATCTCGGCCTTCCGGGTTAAGCCCGATGCGCCCCAGCACGGCAGCGCCCAGCAGGTAAAACGCCAATGTCGCGAACGTGTAGACGATCATGGAGGTCCAGGCATCGACATGCAGCACATGAATCCAGCCGCGGGCCCGCGCGAGCCAGCCGGCGGTGCCGTCGCGCGGCCCGGTGCATTTCGCATAGCCCTTCTCCAGACACCAATAGGGGTACATGATCAGCTCGGCGGCGCCGATGCCGATGATGCCGAACGCTCCGAAGGCGGTGCGCATCGGGTGGGTGCCTGCGGCGACATCCGTGGGCGGCAGATGGAAGCTCAATCCGTGTAGGAGTTCCGAGCCGCGAATAGCCCATTCCGCTTTCATCTGCAGGGCGATCACCGTGAGGATGGTCACGAGCGTGAACGTGGCCACGAGCGCCGTGGCGATGATTTGAATGAGTCCGTACCGGCCGACGTACAGCAGGAGGGAGGTTACCGCCGCCAGGATCAAGGCCCAGAGGTAAGGGTCGGAAGGCTCCCGTCGCTGGGCGATTTGCTCGGCCAGAAGCGCGACGTTCCGCTCCAGGTCCATGATGCTGGGATCGTTGGGGTCCTGGACCTGGAGCACTTTGAGGTCGATCCGGACCCGAACGAGGCTGTCCTGCAGGCGGTTGTATTCGTCACCGTAGGCGGTCAGCGGCTGACTGATCGCGAGCGTCTGGCCGACGCCGCCGAGGATGCCGCCTTGCTGAAAGACCACGAGGATCGTCATAAAGGTCCAGTACCACAGCAGCCAGTTGACCCGCAGGCGCGGGCCGGGCACGGCGTTGAGGGCCTTGAGCGGCGTGTCGCCCCAGGTGATCGCGTGCCGGGCAAACTCGATCTGGGTGGAGACCTTGATGACGCAGCCGATGATAATCAGCCACAGCAGCCAGAAGCCTGCCTCGGCGCCGACCTTGGTCGTGAGGATCAACTCGCCGGACCCAACGATCGAGCCAGCGATAATCATACCCGGCCCCAGACGGCTGAGCGTGCCCAGGAAGCTCGTGGGCGGTTGCTGAACGCCCTCAGCCTGTGAAGGCGACGCCGGCTCTCGCCTCGCATGTTCGTTCCTGCTCGATGGTCCTTCGGGCGCCATGACGTCGATCCTGCCGGCGGTTACCATCCACTTCTGCGGCCGCTGCCGTGTGGTCGCCTGCGTGAGAACCGCGTATGTCACGCGCCAAGATCATAAAGGATGCCGCGCCGCAAGGCAAGGCTGAATCGCGTTGACGGGTCCCGGGCGAGCCGGTACCATCGGTGCCCGAGTGAAGTATGAAATTCGGCAAGCTCGAAATTGACCCGGCTGTCAATCCCGCCGTTCTGGACACGGCGACGTGGGACCCTGAAGGAGCCCGGCGGATTACCCGTACCGTCGAGCCGAAGTATTGGCACACGGTTCTTCAGGCCGTGACAGAGGCACAATCCTTGCCCGTTGACGAACGCTGTACCGTATACCGCGGGTCGTGGGCGCAGCGAGGGGCGAGCACCCATTTCTTGTCTCGATTATCGGACGGCCAGCACGTTTTCGTTGAGATCGGCGTGGTGGATCGCCGTCTCATCGCGCCCTTGCAGGTCGTGTCTCTGGGCAGCGGCATTCATCTGGCGATGTACGCGGCCGATGCCGCCGCCATTCGCAGCTATGTCCGGACGATGCGGCCGGATAAAGGACCTCGGGCGATGGGGGCCGTGCCGCGGCTGGGGATCGGCACCCGGATGTCCACGTCCGCCTGGCCGGGCATCTGGCGGGCCATGGACGAGGGCAAGTTCGCCGCCAACGCGATCCAGAACTCGGTGCGCGAGCTGAACTTGCTCGACGACGTGCTGGCGGGCCGTCCCGCGCGGACGAACTACCTGTACGGCTTCGGCACGCTGCCGGAAGGACACACCGGCAGCACCTTCGAGGGGCTCTGGGTCGCCGGTGTGATCGAGGCGCTCAAGAGCGATACGCAGCCGGACTACGGGGCGGATGCGGACCACATCACGATTCGACGCGGGCCGGGCGGATTGGAGCGAGCCAAACGAGTAATCGACGCGGCCCGCGATTACACGTTTTTTACGCTGGACGTCTCCGATATCGTGGACTATGCAGCGCAGGTCCCACCATGTAGCACCCCCGCCCCCGGGGATGATCCCAGCCGAGGGCGGCTGGGCTACATGGATCGCAAGTATGCCACGGCCCTGGACGTTGTGATGGAGCTCGCGGCGTACATCCAGGGTCTCAAGGGCGCCGCTTCCTTCGATCTTGAACTCAGCGTTGATGAGTGTCCGCCACAAATGGATGCTTCCGCGTGCTTGACGAGCGAAAACGAGCTACTCTTCCTGATCGAAGAACTGCGGCGACGAGAGGTCCCCATCACGCACATCGCACCCAACGTCGGCATCGTCAAAGGTCAAGACTACACGGGTGCAGATGGGTTGGCGGGATTCGAGCAGCGGATCGCCGGGCTCCAGCATATTGCTGCGGAACACGGGATCATGCTGGACTTTCATTCCGGGGACGACCTTCGATCCGCTGCCCGTCAGGCGATCGGCCGGGCCACGGGCGGCCGGAATCATTTCAAGGTCTCGCCTTCGCTACAGGTGATCTTTGGCGAAGTTCTCCACGAGGTCAGCCCGGAGCGGTTCCCGTTCTGGTGGGAGGATACGCTGGCGTATGCGCGGCGCGCGGCGTCAGCCGGCTCGACCTTCGCGGCCCAGTGTCTCCGAGAGTACGAAGGCGGCACGGACCCGACGCCGGCGCCGCACCATGCCGTGTTTCATCACTACAATTTCGCGTCCGTCGGCCGGCGCGATGCGGAGGGCCATTTCGTTTACCGGGACAGGTTCTACGATCTGCCGGCGGAGTTCTACCGCGTGTACGACGATCGAGTCGCCCGCTTCCTCTGCGATGTGGCGACCGATGTTTTCGACCATCGATGAGGCAATATGGACCAGCGACTCTCGGGCAAAGTGGCGATTGTCACAGGCGCGGGCCAGGGGATTGGCAAAGCGGTCGCGCTGCGTCTGGCGCGGGAGGGAGCAGAGATCGCGGTGGCGGAGATCAACCGCGAGACCGCCGAAATGACAGCCCGGGAGGTTCAAGCCCTCGGCCGCCGGGCACTGGCACACCCGGTGAATGTCGGTTGCCTGGCCGAGATTCAATCTCTGGTGGACCACGTCGTTGCCGAGTTCGGCCGCATCGATGTGCTCGTCAACGTGGCGGGCGTCGCGCAGACGAAGCCGTTCCTGGAGCTCACCGAGGAGGATTGGGACCGTGTCGTCGACACGAATCTTAAGGGAACGGTCTTTTGCATGCAGGCGGTCGGCCGGCAGATGATTCGACAGATTCCGCCGGAGGTCGTCGCGCGGGGCCGGGCCGACCGCAGCTACGGCAAGATCGTCAATTTCTCCTCGATCTCCGGCCGGCGCGGCCGCAGCGTTCAGATGGCCTACGCCGCGAGCAAGGCCGCCATCATCAGCGTGACGCAGTCGGCGGCCTTGGCCTTTAGTCCGTACAACATCAACGTCAACGCCGTCTGCCCGGGTGTGATCCCGACCCCCATGTGGGACCAGATCGACCGCGACCGCAGTCGGCTTATGGGCGCCGAGCCAGGCGGGGCCTTGAAGGCTTTTGTCGCTAGGGTCCCGCTCCAGCGAGCGGGCACGCCGGAGGACGTGGCGGCAGCGGTGGCGTTTCTTTGCTCGTCCGACGCCGACTACATCACCGGCCAGACTCTGAACGTCGACGGTGGATTCGAAATGAATTGAGGCCGCTGGATGACTTTATGAACATTCGCCTCGCCTACGGGAAAAGCGGCTTGGATGTGACTCTGCCGGACGGGCTCAAGCTGGATGTCGTGCAGCCCAGGCACGTCGCGGCTCTGGCGGACCAAGCCGGAGCCGTGCGAGACGCTCTGCGCCATCCCATCAACTCGCGGCCGTTGCGCGAGTTGGCCAAACCGTCCGACACCGTCGGGATCGTCTGCAACGACATCACTCGCCCAACTCCCTATCGAATCATCTTGCCGGTCGTGCTGGAAGAGCTGAGCCACATCTCTGATGGCGCGATCACCCTCTTGATCGCGAACGGGACCCACAGGCCCGGCACGCCGGAGGAACTCAGGACGGTGCTCGGCGAGCAGGTCGTGAACCGATTTAGAGTCGTGCAAAACGACGCTCACGATCGCGATGCGCACGGCCTGGTAGGGACGACCGGAGACGGCAACGAGATCTGGATTCACAAGGAGTATTTGCGCCGTGATGTGCGCATTCTCACGGGCTTCATTGAGCCGCATTTCTTCGTCGGCTTCTCCGGCGGCGGCAAGGCCTGCATGCCGGGATTGGCGGCCCTGGAGACGATCCTGAGAAACCACTGCGCCCGGAACATGGACCACCCGAGGGCCACGTGGGCCGTCACGCAGGGCAATCCGATCTGGGAAGGGATTCGGGAGGCGACGTTCCTGACGTCGCCAACGTTTCTCCTGAATGTGACGCTGAATCGCGACAAACAGATCACGGGGGTCTTCGCCGGCGATCTGGACCAGGCGCACGAACGTGGCTGTGCGTTTGTCAAGCAGCACGCCCTGGCTCCCGTGCCGACGCCCTACGACATCGTGATCACCAGCAATGCCGGCGCTCCGCTCGACCTGAATCTTTACCAGGCGGTAAAGGGCATGAGTGCGGCGGCGCAAATCGTGAAGAAGGGCGGGGCCATCATTCTGGCGGCGGACTGCTGGGATGGAATCCCCGAGCACGGCCGGTACCAACGACTGCTCTTTGAGGCGGCGAACCCTCGGTCGCTGTTGGAAAGGGTGCGGGCGGAGGATTGTCACTGCCAGGATGCCTGGCAGGCGCAGGTTCACGCCCAGGTTTGTGAAAAGGCCGACGTGTACCTGTTCAGCCGTCACCTGACGGATGAGCAGATCCAAAGGAGTCTGCTCAAACCGTGCCATGACATCGCCAAGACGGTGGAGCAACTGTTGCCGGTGTATGGTCGGGATGCCTCCATCTGCGTGTTGCCCGAAGGCCCGCAGACGATTCCGTACATCGCGAACGCGAGGGAGGAGTGAACGCCTGTGAAGATCGTTGTCGCACTGGATTCCTTCAAAGGCTCACTGACGGCCGTACAAGCCTGTGACATCGTGGCCCAGACCATTCGCTCCAGCGTGCTGGGGACGGAAGTCGTGACCAAGCCTATGGCTGACGGCGGCGAAGGGACGGCCTCGGTCCTGATGGCGGCCGCCGGTGGGCAATGGATCAGCAGAAGAGTGATGGGCCCACTGCCGGAAATGGAGGTCGAAGCGGGCTTTGTCTGGGTGCCCGACAATCGGACGGCGTTGGTGGAGATGGCGACGGCCAGTGGCCTGCCGCTCTTGAGACCTGAGCAACGGAATCCCCTGAAGACGACAACCTACGGTACGGGGCAACTGATCCGGGCGGCCCTCGACCACGGCGCAAATCACATCCTGCTGGCCATCGGAGGCAGCGCCACGGTAGACGGCGGCGTGGGGGCGGCCATGGCTCTGGGCTGGAGATTCCTCACGAAGGAGAAGGAAATCAGCTTGGGCGGCGGCCAACTGCGGAGCGTTGAGAGGGTTATCCTGCCGCCACACCCATTGAACGCAACTATCGAAGTGCTGTGTGATGTGGACAATCCTCTGTGCGGCGAACACGGCGCGGCGCGGGTGTACGGGCCGCAAAAAGGTGCCACACCGGAGATGGTAGAACAGCTTGATGCCGGTCTGGCCCGTTTGGCGCGGGTGGTCAAGGAGCAGCTTGGCCGCGACATCGCGTGCCTGCCCGGCGCCGGAGCGGCCGGAGGTCTGGCGGCCGGGGCGGTGGCATTCATGAATGCCCGGCTGGTCCCCGGAATCGACGCAATCATGTCGCAAACGCGCCTGACAGAGGCCGTCGTCGGTGCCGATTGGGTAGTCACGGGCGAAGGCTCTTTTGATGAGCAGTCACTGCGCGGCAAGGTGGCCTCCGGTGTCACGCGGGTCGCCCGTGCGGCCGGCGCGAAGGTCGCTGTCTGCGCGGGGCAGGTTCGCCTGGAGCCTGGGACCTATCGCCAAGCCGGGATTGAGGCGGCGGTGGCTTGCATGGAACCCGGGATGAAGTTAGACTATGCTCTCGCGCATAGTGCGGAGCTGCTCGATCGTGCCGCCCGCCGATTCGCGCGGGATTATCTCAGTGAGAAGGAGACAGGCCCATGAAGCAAAGACCCCGAAAAGATGGTGAGGAGAGAATCGACCGTCGCACGTTTGTCAAGGCCGGGGCGGCCACGGCCCTGACGGCGGCTTCCTGGTCCCGCGTGTCCGGGGCCAACGAGCGGATCGGCATCGGGATGATCGGTATTGGTCTGATGGGCCGCATTCATACGCGCAACTTTGCCAAGCAGCCCGATGTGTCGATGGTGGGCATCTGTGATGCCTACGACCCGCGGGCGGATGTCGGCGCCGAGATCGCCGGCGGCAAGGTTCTCAAGTGCCGCGACTTTCGCAGGCTGCTCGACAATAAGGATATTGACGCCGTGGTCGTGGCCACGCCGGACCACTGGCACGCCCTGATCACGATGATGGCCTGTGCGGCGGGCAAGGATGTGTACGTGGAGAAGCCCCTGTCGCTCTTCGTGCGGGAAGGTCGCTGGATGATCGACGTCGCGAAACGCTACAAGCGAGTCATCCAGGTGGGTGTGCAGAACCGCTCCGGGCCCAACTTCCAGCGGGCCCGCAAGTTCATTCAGGACGGTAACCTCGGCCAGATCGTGGCCGTGCAGGACACCTATTGCCGCAACCTCATGCCTGGCTTCGGCAATCCGCCGGACCAGGAGCCGCCCAAGGAGCTGGATTGGGATATGTGGCTGGGGCCGGCACCCCAGCGGGCGTGGAATCCCAATCGCGGCATCTATCATTTCCGCTGGATCTGGGACTACGCCGGCGGGCAGATGACCAACCTGGGCCAGCACTCGCTCGACATCGTCCAATGGTTCACCGGCGCCAAGGTGCCGAAATCGGTCTACAGCACCGGCGGGCGGAGCTACCTGAAAGACAACATGGAGACGCCGGACAGCCAGGACGTGCTGATCGACTACCCCGGCTTCACGGGCATCTGCGTGTACCGGGAGGCCACGGCCGGGCGCGAAGGCCTGGGGATGGGCGGCGTCATGTTCTACGGAACGCGCGGCATGATGTCCGTCGGCCGCAGCGGCTACCGCGTGATGCCGGATCGCAAGGCCAACCCGTTCAACCAGATGGCAAATATCCTGGGCGGGCATCCGGTGGGTGGGCCGCAGATGACGCCGGAGTCGAGGGACCAGTACTGGACCGAAAAGGTGGAGGATAACACCGGCGACGGCGCGAAGGATTACGTCACGCATACGCGTAACTTCCTCGAGTGCATTCGCTCGCGCCAGCAGCCCATCGCGGACATCGAGAGCGCGCAGGAAGTGGTGACAACGTGCCACTTGGCCAACATCTCTCTGCGGGTCGGGCGCAAGATCACCTGGGACGCCGCCAAAGAACAGATCGTGGGCGACCCCCAGGCCAACGAGATGCTGACTCGTCCCTATCGCAAGCCCTGGGACGCCCAGTTGCGGGCCTTGGGCGTGTCGTGACGCCGTAAGGCGTTATCGTAGCATGGGCGCGAGCGCCCATGGGTCGCAGGGCCATCTTGGCCCTGCCTTCACGGGCGAGACGCCCGTGATACTCATGGGCAAGATGCCCATGCTATGGTGCCTTTACGGGCACACTACGGACACTGCTACCCAGGTGCTCATGTAAGGAGTGAGTCCTATGTCGACAAAAGACACTACCCCAGCGGGCCTTGACCGCCGCCGGTTTCTGGCAGGCTTGGCTGTCGGTTCCGGCGTCGCGGTATTGAACCGTCTTGCCGTTGGCGGCGAGTCACCAGCGCCACGGTCGAAGATGGGCTTGGCTAGCGATTGCTGGAGTCTTCACCAGAGGGCCCAGGTCGCGAAGGGGCAGAAAGGCGACTTGTCGGATCCGCAGCGTCTTCTCGAACGATGCTACCAGCTTGGAGCGGGCGGGATGCAAGCCCCGCTGGGCGTGCGAGACGAGGCGTACTGCTCCGGGCTGCGCCGATGGGCCGAGGCACACGAGATGTACATCGAAGGCAGTAGCAGTCTTGCGGATAGCCGATTTGACGCCGAGCGATTCGAGAAGGAGGTACTCACCGCCAAAGCGGTGGGGGCCACGGTGGTCCGAACTGTGGTTATTCCCGGGCGGCGGTACGAGCAATTCAATTCGGCCGAGGAATTCGCCCGTTCCTCGCAACGGGCCGCGGAGAGGCTGCGGCAGGTGGAGCCGATCATGACGCGGCATCGGATGCAGCTGGCGGTCGAGAACCACAAGTGCCATCGCGTGGCGGAGCGGCTCGACCTGCTCAAGCGGTTGGGCAGCGAATGGATTGGCATGTGTGTGGACACGGGCAACAGCATCGCCTTGTGTGAAGACGCGATGGCCGTGGTGCGGGCGTACGCGCCGTTTGCCTTCAGTGTGCACGTGAGGGATCAGGGCGTGCAGGAATATGAGGATGGCTTCCTCTTCACGGATATAGCGTTGGGCCAGGGCTTCCTGGATGTGCCGGCGACGGTGCAGGTGCTGCGCGAGGCCCGCCCGGAGTTGCATTTCAGCCTGGAAGTCATCGCACGCGACCCGTTGAAGGTCCCGGTCCTGACGCCGAAGTATTGGGCCACGATGCCCGGCGTACCGGCAACGGATCTGGCGTGGACCCTGCGCACGGTCAAAACCAAGACGCCGCGGGAGCCGCTGCCGAGGATCGACTCACTGCCGTTGGAACAGCGGGTCCAGTACGAACAACGGATGGTTGAGGAGAGTCTCACCTACGCACGCGAGCACCTGGGATTATGACCGGGGTTATCGACTCTCCGCTATTCAAGGTATTTGTGGGGTGGCATCGCCGGGGCCTCTGGCCTTGATGAGGGTTTCTGCGCACACACGCCCGCGATCACGTCCGGGAACTCGCCCGTGCCGCCCTCTGGGGCGGGGCCGGCCTTGACTCTCCACTTGCTCCCACCCACCGGTAATCCCCGTATTGCACTTGCGGTTCTAACGTGCCGCCTCCGATCTGTCGATAAAGCCTGTGAAATTCTGCGTTTGGGAACCATGGCCGTGAATGAGTCTGACCCGATAATCTCGTTTCTCCTGGACGAGAAGGTGGTTTCCCCGGAGGCTCTCCAACCTCTGTTGGCGAGGCACGCACAGACCGGGGAAAGCCTGCTGCGCCTGCTCCAGGCCCAGAAGCTGGTGGATGAGGAGCAACTTGCGAAGGCGATTGCCGCCGTCAACGATTTCGACTTTGTCACTCTGTCGCCGGAGATGATCGACCCCCTGGTGGCCCACCTCATCTCTCAGGAGATGGCGAGCCGTCATAGCCTGATTCCCCTCCGAAGAGAGGGAGGTCAACTGGTCGTGGCGATGAGTGCGCCCCTGGACTTGCGGGCACGCGATGAGATCGAGCTGAAGACCGGGTATCACGTCATCCCCGTGGCGGCGACGCCTCAGGCGGTCCAGCAGGCGATCCATTACCATTTCGATGTGGCCAATGTGACCAAGCAGGCGATTGCCTCGATGCGGCTCAAGAGCCAAGCCGATCGCGGCGCCAATGAGGACGACGATCCCGCCCTATCCGCCGGATCGACCCTGGATTCGGGACTTCAGTCCAGGGAGGCGAGCGACGACCCGATCACCAAACTCGTGGCGTCCATCATCCGGGGGGCCATCGAGGCCCGCGCCAGCGACATTCACATCGAGCCGCAAGTTTCCGAGCTGCGCATCAGGTACCGGGTCGACGGCATGCTCCGCCAGGCGGTCGATGTCCCCATCACCGCACAGCCTGAAGTGGTCTCGCACATCAAAATCCTGGCCCAGATGGACATCTCGGAGAAAAGGCTCCCGCAGGATGGCCACATCTCACTGCGGCATGAGAACCGCGATTACGATCTGCGGGTGTCGTCTTTGCCTGCCGTGGGTGGTGAGAAAATTGTCCTGCGCATCCTTGATAAGAACGCCATGCGGTGGTCGCTGGACGAGGTCGTGACTTCGCCCCAGGACAATCGCACGTTCCGGGAGTTGGCTGCGAATCCGTACGGGATGCTGCTCCTGACCGGTCCGACCGGCAGCGGCAAGACAACAACTCTTTATTCCGTGCTCCAGCTTGTCAACACGCCCCAGCGCAACATCGTGACGGTGGAGGACCCTGTCGAATACCGTTTGCCGGGAATCACGCAAGTCCAGGTAAGGCCGGCGGCGGGGGTGACGTTCGCCTCGTCGCTGCGAAGCATTCTCCGGCAGGACCCCGACATCATTCTGATCGGAGAAATCCGCGATCTGGAAACGGCGGAAATCGCAATCAGCGCCGCGCTGACGGGCCATCTGGTGCTGAGCACGCTGCACACGAACGATGCCGCCGGGGCCGTCTCGCGCCTGATCAACATCGGTATCCCGCGCTTTCTGGTGGCCTCGGCCCTGCTGGGAGCGGTGGCTCAGCGGCTGGTACGAATGGTCTGTCCCCGGTGCCAGGAGACCTACGAGCCAGACCGGCGGCTGGTGGATTTCGGATGGCGGATGGCGGCTGGTGGATTGAGAGAGACCCACGCCGCCAATCCGCAATTGGTGCGAGGTCGAGGATGCCCTTATTGCTCTGGGACGGGCTACCAGGGTCGAAAAGCCGTCTATGAGATTCTGCCTGTGTCGCAGAGGATACGCCACATGATCCTGGACGGGTGCAACGACACCCAACTGAAGGAGCAAGCGATTCAGGAAGGCATGCGGACGCTGCGTAAGAATGCGGAAGAGGAAGTACTGAGAGGCACCACCACGATCGATGAATTGATGCGAGTGGTGGACATCAAGGGCGAATAATGGCCGCGTATCAATACATAGCCCGGGACGATGCGGGTAATGAATTCAGCAGTCTCTACACCAACGTGGAGAGCGTCGAGACCCTGCGAAACGAGCTCGTCAAGCTCGGGTACGTACTGGTCCGCGCCCGGCGACAGCGGGTGCCGGCGGCGCCGCGCCACCATGTCCGGCCGCGCGAGGTGGCCTCGTTCGCCTATAAATTCGGCGGGATGTATTCCGCCGGTTTGTCGATCGCGCAGTGCCTGGAGACGCTGGAACGGCAGACCGACAACCGCGCCTTTCGGATGATCCTAGCCGACGTTCGCCGGCACGTCGAGGCCGGGGCGAGCCTGCGTGCCGCCTTTGAGCCACATCGGAAGATCTTCTCCGATTTCTTTCTGGGGATGATCGACGCCGGGGAGTCCTCAGGACGGCTGGCGCCGTCGCTGGAGGCGAGTGCCCGCTATCTGGAGAAACGCCTGGAGCTTCAGCAGAAGGCCCGGGCCGCGTTCGTGTATCCCATCGTGGTTGGCCTGGTCTGCTCCATCGTGGTGACCTGTCTGCTGGTCTTTGTGGTTCCGGTGTTCTCGCAACTGTACCGGAAGATGCACGTGCAACTGCCGGGGCCGACCAGGGCGCTGGTCGTATTCAGCCTGGTGCTGCGGTACTGGTGGTGGGTACTGCTGCCCGGGCTGGCGGGCGTCGTACTGGGCCTCCGGCGTCTGTTCGTGCATCCGAAGGTGCGGACTCGTTGGGATCGCCTGAAGCTCCGGATGCCTCTTCTCGGTCCCTGGCATCGCCATATGCTCGTCTCCCAGTTTGTTCGGACGTTCGGGATGCTGCTCTCGGTGGGCGTCCCTATTATCGAGGCGCTTGAGACGGCGGGGCGGGTGGCGCGAAACGAAGAGATCGCCCGGATTATTACCGACCTGCGGCAGGCGATTCGGGCCGGGCGCCCCATCGCCTGGTCACTCCGGGCGCACGAGCTGTTTCCCCCCGTGGTGGTCCAACTCGTCGCCTCCGGGGAGGAGGCGGGCATCCTTCCCGAGATGCTCGCAAAGGCCGCGGACCTTCTGGACAAGGACGCGGACCGCCTGGCGGCCTCTTTGCTGGTGAAATTGGAACCGGCCCTGACCGTTCTCATGGGGCTGATTATCGGCCTGATCCTGATGGGCGTGTATCTGCCCATGTTTGATTACATGGCTCACCTGAGGTGAATTGATGATCGAGAATTGATGATGATGATTTGTGACCGGTATCCAATCATCCATCACCAATTCAGTCGCGGCGGATTTCTGCCGATAATCCGTTGGGGCTGTTCCATCGTGACGAGTATGCGAAAGGAGAATGCGATGCCCAGCAAAAAGGCGTTTACCTTGGTAGAGCTTCTGGTGGTGGTGATGATCCTGGGGGCGCTGGCCGCGATCGCCGTGCCACGGATGATCAGCGGCGCAACGAATGCCAAGATCAGCGCCTGCGAGACGAACGTGGACCTGATCAACTCCCAGATTGAACTGTACTTCGCGAACAAAGGCACCTGGCCCCAGCGGCTGACCGTCGTGACGGACGATCCGAACCGCTTTCCCGACGGCGTGCCACAGTGTCCTTTTGGGACCAACTACCAATACAACCTGACGACGCATCGTGCCGTCGGCCACAACCATTGAGCATGGATGATTGCGGATCATCGATCGTTCATAGTCCATAATCCCTATCGCGGGCACACGCTGGTAGAAGTCGTCACCGTCGTGCTCGTGCTTTCCATTCTGACGTGTATCGCTGTGCCCAGACTCGATTTTGGCGCCGTGTGGGGCGCCAGGGCCGACGCCATGGTCCGGCGGCTGGCCACGGACCTGCGTCACACGCGTGCTCTGGCCATCACGCACGCCGCCGGAAACCCGGACGGCTTTGTCCTGGTGATGCGAGGCGTTGATCCATACCGGAGCTACGATGTCATCGACCGGCACGATCAAACCGTGGTGACGACCTGCCATCTTCCCGCGGGTGTTCAATGCCATGGCGGACGGTGGTTTGAATTCGGCCCTCTCGGCAATCTGCAGAACGGCAGTGACACGCGTCTGGGCATCCGGAGCGAGGGCAAGTCCTACCGGCTGGAGATTGTGCCGGCGACGGGAGCCGTGGAATGGCATCGCGACAACAAGCAGAACTGACTCCGTCGGCGCCATGTCATTGCGAGGAGCGCAGCGACGAAGCATTCTCAACCCGCACGATGGGAGATTGCTTCGCTCCGCTCGCAATGACATACGATGCTTGGCCAGGTGATTGCGGATTTCGGATTTCGGATTGCGGATTGAAGAAGACGTCCGGCGCTAATCCGCCATCCGCCATCCGCCATCCGAAATCCTCCAGGGGCCGTTGTTGCGGCGTGACGCTTACCGAGGTCATCGTGGCGTCCGCTCTGCTGGCGCTCGCTATCGCTCCTCTCCTGAAGGCGTTGACGGCGGCCCAGGTTGAGGATCGTGCCATCGAACGCAAGAGTTGGAGCCTTCTTCTGGCCCAACAGGAGTTGGAGGGCATCCGGGCCCGTTGTCTGCAGCATTACGACGCGTGCTACCGCGCAAGCTCGAAGGCCATTCGGGACGGATACCTGTGCACCGTGGCGGACGATGGGCACCCCAGCCTGCGAACGGTGACCGTGTCGGTCGGTCTGGACCAAAACAACGATGGCATGCTCTCTACGGGCGAAGTGGAGGTCAGCCTGTCCACCCGTTTGGCGAGATGACCGCCGGACCACGAAGTACCGAGGCTCACGCGGTTCAAGGGGACGGGAGTTATGGGACATCGCTTTTCCCTGTTATGCTGCGCGCCGGGAGGGTGCTCAAGGGGCCGATAAAGGTGCTCCACCTGCACTCGGAAGCGTTGCCTGACGCGTCATTCCGGCGGGCCGCTTTTCGGCGGGATTGCCCGGCGGGACCCGTAATGGAGCCCGTTCGTGAAGCCGAAGATAGGGATGTATGCTGTCCTGCAATGCGCTCAGACTGCGACGCACACGGGATCAGAGAGCCGCACCGCCTGGGACCACCCTCGTGGAATTGACCGTGGCGACCGCCATTATGGCGACGATCTTTGCGGCGACGATGCCGTTGTTTGTCGGCATCCGTAACAGCACGGACACGCGTTGGGCCAATCTGGAGATGCTCCAGAACGCGCGTGTCTTGAACGAGCACCTGAGTCGCTATCTGGCCCAGGCCAGGAGGATTGTGGCCGTCAGCGCGAGCACGGACAGCGCCGGGTACATCGAATGCGAAACGGAAGATGGCGCTGTGTACCGATGTGGCATGGGAGCACGTGGCTATATTGAGTTCGGCCCGGTCAGCGCTCGGCAGGAGCCTGGGGAATTCCAGCGCGACAGGGGGCGTTTGGGGACCCTGGCCGGACCGGTGGAATACCTTCGATTCGCCTGCTATGACGAGGGTGATTTCCGCCGGCCGCTGGAGGGACCGGAGAGTATTCGGTTGGTGACCTGGGAAGCCAGGCTCAAAAGCACAGCGCACCTCGCCCCGGGCAAGGTGGTTACCGGCGCCTGCTGCCTCCGGGTGCACTGACTGTGGATGAGTGGCTATGGAGCATCATTCTTCAATCTTCAATAGGCAATTATCAATCAGCAGTCATCAATGGGAGTCCGGCTCCGTGCTCCTGGTGGTCGTGCTCCTGGTGGCCCTGCTGGCCGCGGTGGTCATGGGCCATCTGCAGGTCAACACCGAGGAGATTCAACTCATGCAGAATCACGTGGGGGGCGCCGAGGCGCTGGCGACGGCGGAAGCGGGCCTGAACGATGCCCTCGCTCAACTGCGCCAGGACCCCGGCTGGCGTGCCGGATATGCCGACAAACCCTTCGGCGCTGGGTCCTACACGGTCGTTGTCGACGGCTCTACCGTGACCGCCACGGCGGCAACGTCCCGCGGATTCGTGGCCAAAATCCAGGCCGAGATAACGAGAGGGACGGGCGACTCTTCTTCCGTCGTGCAGGTGAGTAAGCTGCGGATCAACAAATGAGTGTGCGTACGAAGACAGCACTGGGCATTGACATCGGCAGGCGGCGCCTCAGCGTCGCCCTGGTGGAGAAAGGCGAGCCGGGCTTCCGGGTCCTGGCGGCGGCCAGCGGGGATTTGCCGACGCTGGAGCCGCGTCAGCCCGCCCATGGTAAAGTGCTGTCACGACTGCTCGCGCAACTCGGCCGGCGCTCCCACCTCCGTGGGGCCAAGGCCGCCGTGGCTCTGTCGCCGGATTCCCTGGTGATCCAGTTGCTCGACCTGCCCAGGCGCATGCCGGCGAATCTCGGTGAGTTCGTGAGAAGCGAACTGCAGCAATACGTGGCATTGTCGGGAAAAGCGGCGGTTTCGGATTTCTGCGGCATTGGCTCCGGCGTGCAGAAGCGCCTGCTGGCCGTCGCGGCGGATGGGGAGGAGATTCAAGAGGCGATCAAGGCATACCGCAGGACGGCGGCACGGATTGACGCCGTCGAGCCCTCCGCGCTGGCCTACGCCAGGGCCTTTGTCGCCCGCGAGAAAGGGTTACTGGCAGGGGACCACTCCCCCGCCATCGTCCACGCGTCATCGGTCAATCATGATGTCCTGATGGCCGTGCTGGATCCTCACACCCTCACGACTACCGTCTTCCGCAAAGGCACGCTGGATTTCGTCCGGGTCCGACAGGTTCCGGGCGATGCCAACACGCCTCGGTTGCTCTGCGTGTGGCTGGCGGAGGAACTCAAGGCGGTGGTACGCTATTGTGACACGCAAGTCTCGTCGCCGGGTCGCGAGCGCCGGGTCTGCCTCGCCCTCCACGACGGCGTGCATCGAGCGGACGACCTCGCGCCGTTGCTCGCGGCCGAGGCCGGCACAAAAGCGTTCACCGTGGTGGATGTTTGTGAGCCTTTGACCGCGTCCGGATCCGCGGCAGAAGAAGGGGCGTCAATGGTGGCGGTGGGGGCCGCTCTGACGCTGCTTGAGGCCGAGGGGGACGACCTGCGAATCAATCTGCTGCCCCAGGCGGTTGCGGAGGCCAAGTCACTGGTCCGGCACGCGCTGGTAATGGCGAACGTCAGTGTCGTTCTTTTCCTCGGTGTTTTCACCACCGGCCAACTTCTGACGCGCACGACCCATGCGATGGATCGGCGGATCGAGGAAGCCAGGCATGCGGGGGAACTCTATACTACCCCGGCGCTCATGACCAAAGAGAAACTTCTGGACCAGGAGATCGCGCGCCTCCGGCAGCACGTGGAGCCGCTGCGCAGGATCATGAAGGGGAGGCAACCAACGGATTGGCCGGGCATTCTCGGGGCGGTCCGACAGGCCGCGCCGGAAGGTGTATCGGTCACGCAGTTGCAATGCAGCGATGGCCGGATCGTGTCGTTGAAGGGACTTACGCCGTCTTGCCCCGCCGCCGAGGTATTCGTGCGGAACCTCGAAAGCCAGAGACCGTTTGCCTCCGTTTCCCTGATGCTCGTGCAAAAGCGGCAGAACCAGGACAGCCGGTTGGAGTACCGGATCGACTGCCTCCTGACTACGAAGGGAGGAAAGCCCTCGTGATTGCCGACCGCCTTCGCAGGTACCCGAAAGCAGCGCGAAATGCCTCGTCCGCGGCGTTGCTCGCCATCGGCCTGCTTGCCCTGTACAATTGGGTGCTCGCGCCGCATGTCGGCTACCTGCATGCGGTGCAGCGGTTGCGGCCTGTCGTCGATCAGGTGACGGAAGAGCGAGAGAGAATTTGCAGCACTCTCGATGAGAAGGTCGGCCAATGCCGGACCCTGCAACAGGACATGGCCGAGCTTGATGAGGGAGTATTCACGGGAGATCGGGCCAAAACCTTCGTCCGAGGTCTGCTGCCTCTCGTGGAGGAGACGGGCTGTGCGGTCGCCCGGGCCGACTTCGGCTCAGACGCGAAGGTGGAGCGGTTCGGGGACCCCAATTTGCCCGTGGTGATCGAGGTGTCTCACATGAACCTCGATGTGCTAGGGCAGCCCGACCAGGTTTCGACACTGCTCCAGCGGCTGAGGGACAGCCGGCCGCGCGCCTGGATCGACTCCTGCCGGTGCGACTTCTCCGGCGGGGAGGGCGGGCAGATCGAGTGTAACCTTGTTCTTGCCCTTTACACCGTGGTAGATCGCAAGGAGCCCGACCGGGAGTCATCCGATCTGGTGGCGGGTGGGGCACAAATGGTGCCGTAATGGCTGAGATTAGGTAGGAGGACGCCATCATGTTAGGAATGTTCAAGGCCAAGAAGAAGACGGCTCAGGTGAAGATCCTGGTGGTCGACGACGAGCCGGACCTGGTCAGTACCGTCGAGTACCGGCTGAAATTCGCCAATTGCCTGGTCGTGACGGCCTCGAATGGACAGGAAGGGCTGGAACGGGCGGCGGCGGAAAAGCCGGACCTGATCCTGCTGGACACGAACATGCCCGGCATGAACGGCCACGAGATGCTCGAGCATCTCCGCGCGGACCCGGCCCTCAAGCACATCCCGGTCATCATGCTGACCGCCCGCTGCGAGCCCCAGGATATTGCCGCCGCTTCGGCCCGGGGCATCTCCGACTATGTGACCAAGCCGTTCGATTTCGGGCAGCTTCTGGACAAGATCCATGCGGCTCTGAAAGACCGGAAGCTCGGCTGACCAACGATATGGACACTTTCCCCTCTCTTCGGCTTCTGATTATTGAAGACGATGCCGTCGATCGCAAGCTGCTCGAACGGCTGCTGGCCCAGTCTTCCCTCGGGGCGTGCGAAGTGATGAATGCGGACCGCCTCGCGGGGGCGTTGGCCCTGCTGCAGGATCATCCCTGTGACATCATCCTTCTCGACCTCGGCCTGCCGGACAGCCAGGGCATGGATTCCGTCGTCCGTCTCCAGGCATGTGCGCCGCAGACGCCCATCATCGTCCTGAGCGGGCTCGACGATGCGGACGTCGCCACGCAGGCGGTCCAGATCGGGGTGCAGGACTATCTGATCAAGGGGCAGGTGGATGCGAATCTGCTGATGCGGGCGATCCGCTATGCCCTGGAGCGCAAGAAGGCCGAACGCCAGTTGCAGGCGGCCGAGCTGCGATACCGCACGATCTTCGAGAACTCCGCCGTCGCGATCATGATGGTCGACGAGCAGCACCAGCTCGTCTCGTGGAACAAGTTCACCGAGCAATTGCTCGGCATGACGCGGGACCGGCTTCTCGGCCGGCAGGTCGAGGAGTTCTATCCCGAGGCGGAATGGCAGAAGATCCGCGCCTTGAGCATCCGCCGCAAGGGCATGGGGCACCATCTCGAGACGAAGATGATCCGCGGGGACGGGACGATCGTCGACGTGGACATCTCCCTCAGCGTCGTCCGCGATTCCGAGGGGAAAGTCACCGGCTCCATCGGCGTCGTTCAGGACATTACGGAACGGCTGCGGGTCCATGAGATTCTCGATCGCAAACAAAAGAACCTGGAAGCGATTTTTGACGCGGCCCCGGCGGGCATGCTGCTGGTCAACCAGCAGATGCGGGTGGTGCGGGCGAACGACACGATTCGGCAAATCTCCGGCAAAGCCTACCCGGACGTGATCGAGCACGATGCCTGCGCGGCCCTGGGCTGTCTGCGCAGTTCGGACGTCGTGGGGGGCGCGGACTGCCCAAGCTGCCTGTTCCGGTCGAAGGTCCGGACGGTCCTGGCCTCGGGCGAGCCGGTCCGGGGCCTGGAAGTCCAGCCTGCGCTGAACCATGAGGGAGACCAGGCGCAGCCCTGGCTTTCCCTGAGCGTCGAGCCGGTCAACGTCGATGGGGCCAAGCACGTCGTGGTCGCCTTGAACGACGTGACCGACCGCAAGCGGGCGGAAGAACAACTGAAGGACACCATGGAGATGAAATCACAATTCATCTCCACGGTCTCGCACGAGCTGCGTACGCCGATGACCGCGATGCAGGAAGCGGTGATCATCGTGCTGGACGAAATCGCCGGCAAGCTGAACAAGGACCAGAAGCACTTTCTGGACATCGCGAAGCGGAATCTCGACCGGCTGTCGCGGCTGATCGACGACGTGCTCGATTTCCAGAAGCTCAACGCCGGCAAGATGAAATTCCACATGCAGGCGAACGACATGGCCGCCGCGGTGAAGGAGGCGTACGCGACCATGCAGCCGCACGCCGCCAAGAGCCGGGTGGACCTGGCGATCGAACTGGAGCCCCATCTGCCGGCCGTCGTCTATGACGGCGACCGGATCATGCAGACCCTGACGAATCTGCTCAGTAACGCCATCAAGTTCACGCCGGCAGGCGGGCGGGTTCTGATCTCGGCCCACCGGCGCGAGGAGCATCTGGTCATCAAGGTGAGCGATACCGGCTACGGCATCCCCAAAGAGGACTTGCCGAAGCTTTTCAACCAGTTCTTTCGGGTGCACCGGCCGGGGAAGGAAATCAAAGGCACCGGCCTGGGGCTGGCGATCGTGAGCAAGATCGTGGCCGGACACGGGGGGCGGATCGAGGTCGAGAGCGAACTGGACAAGGGGACGACCTTTACCGTCCTTCTGCCTCTGACACCGCCCCACACGGAGGGTGAAACATCCGACGGGATCGACCGACAACTCGAAAACGTGCTCACCGGTCCATAACCCGGTTTCCGCTGGTTGGCCGCCGGCCCACGGGAAGCCTCCGCTTACCCCAAGTTTCCCTTGACGATCATGACCTGGGACGCTATCATGCTGTCACTTCGTCGTGGCAAGTACGATAGAGATGTTGGTGCCGGTTGGATGCCCGGTCGCCGGATTCCGGTGACGGGTGGATTCGTGGTGGACGCCCGGTGGGGAGCGAAATGGCCGACGGACGCAAAACGCGTCATTCATCTGCGAGTGAGGAGGCCGTGCTGCGCCGACGCGTGGCGGAGCTGGAGCGAGCGAACGAGCGGCTGAGCAGGCAGTTGCGGGGAAGCTGCGCACAGAGCGAGCAAAGCGTTCTTGAGAACATCAACGATATCGTCTATACCACAGACCTCGAAGGGAACCTGGTCTCCGTCAATCCGGCGGTCAAAAGGATCCTGGGCTTCGATCCCCAGGAGGTCATCGGCACGCATTACAGCCGCTGGATGTCCCAGGAGGATTTCGATCGGCTGGAAGCGGTTCGGCCCGAAGTGCTGAAGGGCCAACGAAGGACGAATCGAGCCGTGCTGCGCGACCGGGAGGGAAAGGAGCACCATGTCGAGATCAGCGTCGGCCCGCTGCTCGTAGACGGGCGGACCGAAGGGACGCAGGGCATCATCCGGGACCTGACGGACCAGCGAAGGGCCGAGCAGGTCATCCGTGAAAGCGAAGAGATGTTGCGTTCGCTGTTCAACGCCACCACGGAATCCATTTTTCTGTTGGACCGGCAGGGAACGGTGCTGGCCGTCAACGAGACGGGGGCACGACGCTTCGGCAAGAGCCCCGACGAGTTGATCGGCACCAAGATCGCCGAGGTAGGGGAGGATCGTTTTCCCCCGTCCGCCGTCGAGTACCGCACGGGACGAATCACCCCGGTGCTGCACACGAAGCAGCCGGTCCGGTTCGAAGACGAGCGAGCCGGCCGGTACTTCGACACGAGCGCATACCCGATTCTGGATGAGAAGGGGGACGTGCGGCAGATCGCCATCTTTGGCAAGGACGTCACCGACCAGAAAAGGGCTCAGGAAGATACCCGGAAATTCAAGGCGATCTTCGACAAAGCTGCCTATGGGGCGGCGATCACCACGTGCGACGGCTACCTGTTGTACGTGAACGAGGCGTTCGCCCGGATGCACGGGTATGAACCGGCGGAACTGGTCGGGCGCCACATGTCGATCTTCCATTCGCCGGACCAATTGCCGCGGGTGAATTGCCTGAACGAGCGGCTCCTTGCCGAAGGCTCCTATGTGGAAGAGGAAGTCCGGCATGTCCGCAAGGACGGCACGGTGTTCCCGACCTTGATGAATGGGACCGTGATCGCCGACGATCAGGGCCGGCCGCTCTTCTGGGCCGGGATGGCCACGGACATCACGGAGCGAAAACGAGCGGAGGAGGAGATCAGGAAGCTGCAGCGGCAGATCGAGTTCACGCTCGGCGCCACCAAGACGGGCCTGAACATCACCGATAAGGACTTCAATCTCCGCTTTGTGGACGCCAGTTGGCGCCGGTGCTATGGGCCCTACCAGGGCAAGAAGTGCTATGAGTATTTCCGCGATGCGGATCATCCCTGCCCGGAATGTGGCATTCCCAAGGCGCTCGAGACGAAGCAGCTCGTGGTCTACGAGAGCTTGTTGCCGAAGGAAGGAAATCGGCCGATCCAGGTGTCGACCATTCCCTTCCAAGGGGAAGACGGCGAATGGCTGGTGGCAGAGCTCAATATCGATATTGCCGAGCGGCAGCAATTGGAACGGCAGTTGCGGGAAAGCGAGGAACGGTATCGCACGGTCGTGGAGAGTGCGGGGGAGACCATCGCCATCGTGGATGACCGGGGCGTCTTTCAGTTCCTGAATGCGACGGCGGGGCGGCGACTGGGCGGTCAGCCGGCCGATTTTGTGGGTAAGACGATGTGGGAGCTCTTCCCCAGGGATATCGCCGATCGACAAGTGGGGATCATCCGCAAAGTAATCCAGACGATGGCGGGAGCCAATACCATTGTGCCTTCCTCTGTCGCGGGGGAGCTGCGCTGGTATAATACGACGGTGGAGCCGTTGAAGGACAGCGCCGGCAAGGTGACAACGGCGCTGGTCGTTGCCCGGGACATCCATGAGCTGAAGACCGCTCAGCAGGAGCTGGAGGCCTATCGCGAGAAGATGATTCGGGCCGAGCACCTAGCCTCGTTGGGCACGCTCAGCGCCATGTTGTCGCACCAGATGATGCAACCGTTGACGGTGATCCGCCTCTCGATCCAGAACGCCCTGGAGACGCTGCAAGGCGTTTGTGCTCCGCCGATGGCGCTGGAGGATCTGAACGACGGTCTGGCCGGAGTCTCCGATGCGACGGTGATCGTCCGGCGGTTTTGCGATTTCGCGGGCCGGACATCGGACAAGAAGATCGACAGGATCCTGCTGTCGGCCGCCGCCCACCGGGTGATGCGGCTGTTGGAGGAGAGTGCGCGCAAGGCCCAGGTCACCCTCGACGTGAGGCAGCTCGAGGAGTTGCCGGCGCTCCGGGTGAACGGCCGGGACATTGAGCAGGTGTTCTTTGCTTTGGCGCAGAACGCGATTCAGGCGGCGGATGGAGCGCGGGAGCGCTTCTTCCGCATCGTGGGGGCCTGCCGGAGCGAGTGGATGGAATTGCAGTTCGTCGACAACTGCGGCGGGATCGCCCCGGAAATTCTCGACCGTGTCTTTGATCCGTTCGTCACGACCAAGCCTCCGGGCGAAGGGACGGGGCTGGGCCTGTGTGTCGTCCATCGAATCGTGTCCCAGGCGGGCGGCCATCTGACCGTAGACAGCCGGTGGGGCGAAGGAACCACTTTCGTTGTTACCTGGCCGCTCGAACCCGCGAGGACGCGATGACCGACCAGGAAGGGAGCCACCCCATGACGGGCATGAGAGCCGCACGTGTGGTTTTTGTGGATGATGAGCCGACCGTATGCGCGAGCGTGCGCAAGACTCTCAAACGGGCCGGCGCGGACGTGCACTGTTTCCCCTGTGCCCAGGATTGTCTCCAGCACCTGGCGACGGCGCGGTGCGATCTGCTGATTACGGATGTGCGAATGCCGGGCCGCGACGGCATGGATCTTCTGGCGGAGGTCAAAGAGCGGCTGCCGTGGATTCCCGTGCTCATTGTCACCGGATATGCCGACGTGCCCCTGGCGGTCCAGGCCTTGAAAGCCGGCGCCGCCGACTTTGTGGAGAAACCACTCGACCGCGACACGTTCCTGCAGACGGTGGAGCGGCTGATCGAGCGGAACGCCCGACCGGCGGCCTTTCTGGAGGAGTCGTTGACGCGGGCCGAGAGGCGGATCCTGTACCACGTGCTCGACGGCAGGAACAACCGCGAGATCGCCGCGGCCCTGCACCGCTCGCCGCGAACCATCGAGGTCCATCGCCGTCACGTGATGCAGAAATTAGGCGCCGCCAACATCATCGAGTTGCTGCAACGGGCGGCGGACCTGGGGCTGCTCCCCTCCGTGCCGGCGCGTCGCGAAGATGCGGCGAGTCCCACCCCGTCCGCTACGCGCCCCCCGGACGAGGCGCAAACATGAGACATGACCCAGGCTGCTTCTCCCTCACCAGTCTGATCCTGCAGGTAGTCTCCGGGGCGACGGCAAGCGCCCGTACGCCCGGTGGCGCTCCGCTGATGCCGATGGCCATTCCCTTTGAAGACACCATTCAACACCGTGGGCTCCAAAAGCCGGTGCTGGCCAAATGAAGCAAGAAGGAGAATCTCCGATGAGACGACGTGACTTCCTGAAAGCGGCAGGGTGGAGTGCGGCCTCTCTGGCAGGGCTTGGCGCTCTGGGTGCGGATTTTGCGCGAGCCGCGACGACTGGAAAACGGCGGCCCAATATCGTGCTCATTCTGGCGGACGACCTCGGCTACGCCGACGTCGGCTGCTACGGGCAGAAGAAGATTCGCACGTCCAATATCGACAGACTGGCCGCGGAGGGCATGCGCTTCACCCAATTCTATTCGGGCAACCCGGTCTGCGCACCCTCGCGCTGCGCCCTGATGACCGGCTACCATTCCGGCCACGGCCAGGTGCGAAACAACATGCAGGTCGGCGGCCAGGACGCCTGGACGCTCGGAGTGACAACGGGCGGACAGTGGCCGCTGGCGGAAGGAACGTTCACGGTGGGGCATCTCCTTAAGAAGGCCGGCTATACGACCGGCGCCTTCGGTAAGTGGGGGTTAGGGCGCGTCGGCACGACCGGCGACCCGCAGAAGCAGGGGTTCGATCATTTCTTCGGCTACATCTGCCAGCGTCAGGCCCACACATATTATCCGAATCATCTTTGGCGCGACGGCCAGGTCTACTGGATCGAGGAGAACAAGGACGGCGCCGAGCGGGTGTATTCGCACGACCTGATCGCCGAAGAGGCCTTGAAATTCCTCCGCACGAACAAGGATCGGCCCTTCTTCCTGTACGTGCCGTTCACGATTCCGCACGTGTCCCTGCAGGTGCCCGAAGACTCGCTGGCCCAGTACAAAGGACAATGGCCCGATCCGGCCTACGACGGCAAACGCGGCTACGTCCCTCACGCGAGCCCACGGGCGTGCTACGCCGGGATGGCCTCCCGCATGGACAAAGACGTTGGGCGCATCACGGCCCTGCTCAAAGAGCTTGGCTTGGAAGACAACACGCTCGTCATCTTTGCCAGTGACAACGGCCCGACGAATGCAGGCGGCTCGGATGCGGGCTTCTTCGGCGGTGCCGGACCTTTCCACGGTCTGAAAGGGTCCGTGTGGGAAGGCGGCGTGCGCGTCCCGTTCATCGCCCGCTGGCCCGGCCGGATCAAACCCGGCAGCGAGAGCGACCACATCGCCGCTTTCTGGGACTTTCTCCCGACCTGCGCGGAATTCGTCGGCGTGCAGCCACCCCAGGGCATCGACGGGATCTCCCTGCTGCCGACGCTTCTCGGACAACCGGGCCAGAAGAAGCACGAGTGTCTCTACTGGGAACTGAATGGCCAGCAGGGGGTGCGCCTGGGCGACTGGAAAGCCGTGCGTCTCAAGCCGAACCAGAAGATTCAGCTCTTCGACCTCAAGACGGACATTGCGGAACAGAACGATGTCGCCGACGAGCATCCGGATATCGTCGCGCGCATGCGAGATATCCTCACGAATGGCCGGACCGAATCCGACGTCTTCCCGCTGCAACCGCCCAACGCGAACAAGAATAAGAACAAGAAGAAGTGACCAGGTAGGGTGGGTCCTTAACCCACGCGTCTCCCGACCGATGCGCATGAAACGCGTGGGGTAAGACGGGTCCCCAATCGCGATGAATCGCGATTGGGAGCCCGAGCCCACCCTACGTACTTCGACCTCCCGGAAGGTATTTTCACGGGGGGGGGGTGTAACCTCGAGCGGTGCTCCTTTCACTATCCCGTCAGAAGGGCCCTGACGTACGAATTGTGAGAAACGAGGTAAGGCGAATTGAAAGGAGCCGAAGATGAAAACGAGATGGAAAGTACTGATGGCCGCGGGGGCGGTGGTCGTTCTTTTGGGTAGCCAGGTCATCGGCCAGGGCGCCGGACGCGGGCAAGGTTGGGGGCCGGGACCCATGCACCGGGCCGGCAGTCCGGGCCAGGCGGGTATGGGGATGGGCATGGTTCCCCACGCTGGTGGACCGAGGGGCTTGGGTGGCGGCGTGTTCTGTTGCCCGTTCGGGCCGGCCCACAGCAGTGTGTTGGGTCCTGCCGCATGGTCGCTGAATCTGACCGATGCACAAATCAAGCAGATTCGTGGCATCTATGATCAGGCCCGGGCGGATGCCAACTCCGTGGAGCAAGCGGTCGCCAATGCCAGAATCGCCCTGCACGAGGCGGTCGCCGCCGGCGCGACGGAGGCCCAGATTCGTGCGGCCGCGACGGCACTCGGCACCGCGATCGGCAGCCAGGCGGCTCTCCACGCCAAGACGATTGCTGCCGCTAAGGCCGTATTGACGGACGAACAACGTAAAGAGCTCGAGGCGATCCCCGGAAAGATGGCGACCCTCCAGCACAGCACGCAAGGTGCGAACCCTGCCGGCCCGGGGCAGACTATTCCCCACGGACCGGGACAGGGCGGGGCCATGTCTCTCGATCAGATGTTCAGCGCGGCGGACACCAACAAGGACGGCACGCTGACTCAGGACGAGCTTAAGGCCTTCCAAGGCAAGATGGGTGGGGAAGTCCGCCATCAGTAGCCGATCACCGATCTGAAGAACGCGGCCTCGCCTGGGGATGATGCCTCAGGCGAGGTCCGTTGTTGCGGACCGAGCGGCCGGGGAATTGGCTTGCCGGAAATCCCGGGTTTTGTTAGTTGTTTGCGATATGCGTGGCGCGGAATGCCTGGTGCCGGAATGGGCGGCTTTGATTGAGGCTGTCATCGCTGCGTCGGTGCGAGCCGTGGCGGAATCCCTGCCCGCGTGGCGCCAGGACACGACGCCGGATGCCACGACCGCCGATTGGGACGATGTGAAGCTGACACGCCGCGGTGATTCGGAAGCATATCGGCGGCTCATCGAGCGTCACCAGGATCGGGTGGCGCGGATGTTGTGGCGCTTCAGCCGGGACCGCCGGGTTCATGAAGAGCTGGTTCAGGATGTGTTTGTGGAAGCGTACCTGAGCCTGCGCGGCTACAACGGCAAGGCGCCGCTGGCCCATTGGCTGGCCCGCATCGCCACCCGCGTCGGCTATCGCTATTGGAAGGAGAAGGCCCGCCGCAAAGGGACAGAGGCCTTCGACCTTCAGGAATGGGACGAGGCCGTCGGCGCGGGCCTCACGACGGGAGCTTTGGAGCCGGACCACGCCGGGGAATTGCTGCACCAGCTTCTGGAGCAGATGGCGCCTCGTGACCGGCTGGTCCTGACCCTGCGATACCTGGAGCAATGTGACGTGGTCGAGACGGCCCGGCGGACCGGATGGACGAAAACGATGGTCAAGGTGCAGACGCTGCGGGCCCGCAACCGGCTGCGAAGGCTGATTGAGCAAAGTGGGACGGAGTAGGTCCTATGAACTGGGAAGAGAAAATCGAACGTTTGGCGGCGCGCGCCCAGGCGGAGCGGACGCCGCGCGTGGATGTGACGCAGAGCGTCCTGCACATCCTCGCGTCGGGCGAGGCGCAGCCCTTGACGGCGGCGGAACGGCTCTGGATGTGGCTGGCGGCGGCGGCTTCCGCGGTCGCTGTACCGGCCGCGACGGCCGCTTTGATCCTCTACACCCGGTCTGCCGGGCCGTTGAACGAAATCGTTGAGGCAATCTCATGGGCAGTTCGATAAATCCAAACGAAGGCAGCGAGAGCCCGACCGTGTTGCTCCGTCGGCTGCATCATTGGCGGATGGCCTTCTTCGGGATGGTCATCCTGCTGGCGGGCATGCTCAGCGGTGCGGCGGTGACGCTCTTGATCGTGGGGCACCTCGGGCCCAAGGACCGGGTGCCGCCGATCTACGCGGTCAAGCTGTTGCTCGAACGCCTGACCGGACACCTGCGCTTGACAGCCGAGCAGAGGCAGCAGGTGGAGCCGATTCTGCAGAGGCACGTGACCAAGTTGGATCAGATTCAGGACGATGGTCAAAAGGCGATTGCGGGAGAATTGCGGCTGATGACCCAGGAGATGGCAGGCGTGTTGACGGAGGACCAGATGCGTCTCTGGGAGCGTCTGTTTCTGGACTTGCCCGGCTCCGTCCGGCACATCCCGCAGGAACTTGGCCCGCGCTATGGCCGGGGTCCCGCGCCGCCGGGAGGCTGGCGCGGTCCACCGACAGGCAGAGGGGGGCCGCCGCACATGCCTTCTCCTTCGCCGGTTCCCGGCCCCAACGCCGTGCCGCACAATTGACGGAGTACGTCCTGCGTCCATGCACGCTCCCCTATTGCGCTTTGACAGATGGTGCACGCGTCAGTACCATGGCCTGCATCATTGAAGGTGCTTTAGGAAGGTCAACGCATGAACCGCAGGGACTTCATGACGGCGTCGATGGCCGCCGGGCTTTCGATGGCTGTCCCGTACTCTCGCGTCCGAGGGGCCAACAACGACATTCGGGTCGCGGTGGTGGGCATCCGCAGCCAGGGCCGTAATCATATCAACTGGTTCCGCAGAATCCCCGGCGTGCGCGTCGTCGCCGTCTGCGATGCGGACAAGAGCTTTCTCGAACGCGAGGAGCAGGAATTCGCCAAGCGGAACGAGAAGGTAGCCACGTACGTGGACTACCGCAAGCTGCTCGACGATAAGAATATCGACGCCGTGATCACCGCGACGCCGAACCATTGGCATGCGCTCGTCACCGTGTGGGCGTGCCAGGCGGGCAAGGACGTCTACGTCGAGAAGCCCGTCTGTCATAACATCTGGGAGGGCCGGCGGATGGTCGAGGCGGCCCGCAAATACGACCGCATCGTGCAGAGCGGGACCCAGCGCCGCTCGGATACGGGACTTCGCGAGGCGATCGACTACATCAACCAGGGCAACCTCGGGAAGGTGCGCCTGGTACGCGGGTTCGTCTACGGCCGGCGGGACAGCCTTGGAAAGGTGGATGGGCCGCAGCCGGTGCCCGAGTCGGTCGACTATAACCTCTGGTGCGGTCCGGCCCCGATGGACCCGCTAATGCGGAAGAGCCTGCATTACGATTGGCATTGGTTCTGGGCGACCGGCGACGGCGATTTCGGCAACAACGGCATCCATTACATGGACATCTGCCGTTGGGTCACCGGTCAGAGCGGCTTGGCGCCGCGGGTCGTCAGTCTGGGCGGACGCTTCGGCTACGTCGACGACGGCCAGACACCAAACACGCAGATCGTGTTCCTCGACTACCAGCCCGTGCCCATCCTCTTCGAGCTTCGCAACCTGCCCCGGGCGAAGGGCGATTCGGCGATGGATCACTATCGCGGGGTCCGTGACGGCGGTGTGATCATCGATTGCGAAGGCGGCTACTTTGCCGGTGGCTGGGCCTACGATAAGAGCGGCAAGCGGATCAAGCAGTTCCGCCTGACGGAAGGGGCGGGCCATCACGAGAATTTCATCCAGGCCGTGCGCAGCCGCAAGGTTAGCGACCTCAACGCCGATGTGCTGGAGGGCTATCTGTCGTCGGCACTTTGCCACATGGGCAATATCTCCCAGCGCCTCGCCAAGCAGGCCTCGCGCGAAGAGATTCTCGCAGGTATCAGGGACAACGTCATTTATCACTTCAAGAAACAGCAGTCGCCGGACGGGATATTGGCCAGCGCCAGAGGCCATGTGGACCTGACGGAATCCTTCGAGCGGTTCCAGGAGCATCTGCTGGTCAACGGCGTGGACGTCCAGCAAACGCCGCGCATGCTCGGCCCCTGGCTGACAATGGATCCGCAGACGGAGAGATTCACCGGCGCGTTGGCCGACGAGGCCAACAAGCTGGTCCGTGGAAGTTATCGGGAGCCTTTCGTGGTCCCCGAGAAAGTCTGAAGCAAAGGAAGGAAACTCATGAGTGCCAGGTACAGGGTTTGCGCCATGATTCTGGTAGGGGGCATCTTCGCCGGTTTCGCTATCGCCGCCAAACAGGCGAGTCAACCGAGTCCGGCGGATCGCATGCTGGCGGGATACTTCCAAAGCGAAACGAAGAAGCTCCAGGACCAGTGCCTCAGCGACATCAAAACGCTCGAGGACTGGAAAGCCAAGCGGCCGGTGTACAAGCAGCAATTACTCGAAATGCTCGGGCTCGATCCGCTCCCGGAAAAGACGCCGCTCAAGGCTACCACAGCGGGGATCACGGAACAGGACCGGTTCACGGTGGAGAAGCTGCACTACCAGTCCATGCCGGGATTGTACGTCACGGCCAATCTGTACATCCCCAAGGGCCTCAGCAAGCCGGCGCCGGCGGTCCTTTATGTCTGCGGTCACGGCAACGTCAAAAAGGATGGGATCAGTTACGGCTCCAAAGTCTCCTATCAGCATCACGGCGAGTGGTTTGCCCGGCACGGCTACGTCTGCCTGACCATCGACACGCTCCAACTCGGCGAGATTGAGGGCATTCACCACGGGACCTACCGGTATAACATGTGGTGGTGGAACTGCCGGGGCTACACGCCGGCGGGCGTGGAGGCGTGGAATTGCGTGCGGGCGATTGACTATCTGGAAACCCGCAAGGAAGTCGACGCCAACCGCATCGGCGTGACCGGCCGCTCCGGCGGCGGGGCGTACAGTTGGTGGATCGCCGCTATCGACGAGCGGATCAAGGTCGCCGTTCCTGTCGCCGGGATCACCGATCTGCAGAACCACGTGGTCGATGGCTGCGTCGAAGGCCACTGTGACTGCATGTTCATCGTCAACACGTACCGCTGGGATTATCCCTTGGTGGCGGCCCTCGTCGCGCCCAGGCCGCTCCTGATCTCCAACAGCGACAAGGACACGATCTTCCCGCTGGACGGTGTTCTCCGCGTGCACGAGAAGGTCCGTCGCATCTACAAGCTATACGGTGCCGAGAAGAACCTGGGCCTGCAGATTACGGAGGGCCCGCACAAGGATACGCAGGAGTTGCGGACCCACGCCTTCGTCTGGTTCAACCGTTTCCTGAAGAACGAGGACCCGGTCATCCGTGTGCCCGCCGAGCCACTGCTGCAGCCGCCGCAACTGAGGGTCTTTGAGAAGCTGCCGGCCGATGAGATCAACACGAAGATTCAGGAAACTTTCGTCCCCATGGCATCACCGTGCGGCGTGCCACAATCAAAAGAGGAGTGGGCGGCCCTGCGGGATGGATGGATGAAGGCCCTGCGCGAGAAGGTCTTTCGCGGTTGGCCGACCGAGCGCGAAGCTGGGCCGCTCGATGTGGATCAGGTGTTCACGGCGGAAAAGGACGGTATTTGCTTCACCGCCTATGACTTCAACAGCCAGCCCAACGTGCGACTGCGGCTCTTCCTTGTGGGTCTCACTGATCTGGCGGACCCCAAGGGTATTACACTGACGGTGCTGGATGAATCCGCCTGGACGCAGTGGCTGTCGGGAATGAGAGTCCGATTCGAGGATCGGCTGGGCTCTTATAGCCTGCCCGAGGCTGATCCGAGTGGTTTCGAAGCTCTCCAAGGGATATTCAGAGCGGAGCATGGCCTGTTTGCCTACCTCTGCCCGCGCGGGATAGGAGCGACCGCTTGGACGGGTGATGAGAAGAAGCAAACGCAAATTCGACGACGGTTCATGTTGCTCGGGCAGACGCTCGACGGCATGCGGGTGTGGGACATTCATCGGGCCATTCAGGCGCTCGGGCAGATCCCCGAGATCAGGGGTAGGGCTCCCGCCATCCTGGCACGCGGCAATATGGCCGGCGTGGCGCTGTATGCTTCGCTGTTTGATCCCCAGATCGCGTGTCTTCATCTGATGGATCTGCCGACAACCCACAGTGACGGGCCCATCTTTCTGAATGTCCTTCGTTATCTGGACATGCCGCAGGCTGTTGCCCTCGCGGCGGAACACACGAGCGTTGTCTTGGGCGGGCGGAGCAAATCCGTGCCGCCATTCGCCGCATCGGTCGCCGAAAACCTCGGCTGGGACCGCCCGTGACTACAGAGCCAATCGCGGTAGAGCGCAAGACAACTGGTAGGGTGGGTCCCTGACCCACGCGTTTCGCCGTTGAATCGCACAGTTACGCGTGGGTTGAGAACCCACCCTACATGCTTTCCTCAGGGGCGTGTCATGTCCCTGTGACGTGCTGGCTCAGCGGGGCTAGGTCCCTGCCGTCGGGTAGGCGGAAGGGCTTGTCGCCAAAGTTGACCGTGACGACCACACCGTTGGCGAATTGCGTCTGTTGCACAGTTCGGTCCGTCGTGAGGAAGCGATGGTCCGTCATTTCGGCGTAGCCCGCGGCCCGCACAACCGTGCAGGTATCCTTGTAGCTCCGGGCGAAGCGGTCCTTGTTTTGCTCCCAGAAGCTGCGGGAGAACATGAACATGGGCGGCGTGCCGTAGAGGGTGTTGAACAGGTCACGCTTGGTCCACAGGGCCGGCAGCTTGTTGTTGTAGTCGCCCCAGTACCACTGGGCCACGACGCAATCGTGATAGACCAGTTCCCACAGGGGCAGGCGGTACTGGTGGCCGAGCTGGTACTTGGCGACGAGCGGCGGAATCTCGTTCCAGATTCTCTGCATCTGCCGGCCGGAATCGGGCACGCGGTACGGCCCGAGGCTGAGCATGCCTTCAAAGTAATGCACGAACGGCACCGCCGCGTCGTGGCCGGTCTCGCTACCCGTCACCAGGTGCATGTCCTGCGACATGTAACGCAGCAGCTCCATTTTCCAGTGCCGGCTGTCACTGCGTGTCATCAGATGGGCGGGATCGTAGCACTCGCGCCAGGGCGAGGCGGTCGTCGTGTCGATGAAGCGGCAGCGGTACGGGCTGTTCTTGATCTCGGCGGGCACACGCTCGGCCGCATATTTCAGAGCTTGCTTGTCGCAAAGGACCGCGCACGGGTACATCTTGCCGTCTTGGCCCCTCACTTGCCAACCCTTGCGCCAATCGCCTTTCTCGTCGCGCATGATGTCGTGGGGCCAGGCGTTCTGGGTCCAATCGGAATGGACGCGGGAAAGCTGCTCTTTGACGATGTTCGGGTCCATCAGGTCCTGGTAGATGTCATACCGGCTCGTCAGCACGCCGCGCGTCTGGTTCATCGCCGCGATCACCTGGGGGCTCTGGCGGTTGCTCCAGAGGATTCTCTCGATGCCTTTCGCCTGCATCTCCCGCAGCATGGCGAGAGCGTCTTTCTCCCAGTACCAGACGTTGACGGCTCCGATCAGCAGGTCCACGTTCGGGTTCTCGCGGCGCTTCTCTTCGAGTGTCTTGAGCAAGCCGGCCTCTTTCGCATAGGCCCGGTATCGCTTGCACATCGCCACGTGGCCGCCTTTGTCGAAGAATATGTACCGCAGCTTCCGAGTGGAGCCGAATTTGCCCATCTGCGGGTCCCATTCCGGGGCGATGCACAGCTTGCCCTCGACGCGGGTGATGGAGATGGACGCATCGTCCGGTGTCTCGATGATCGCCATGTACCCGCGCTGCCCATCCGTAGCGCCCCAGAAGGGCATGCAGATGCCGTGACCGCCATAGGCAATGAGCCTGCGGGTCTCCACGGTGGCGTCATCGACGGGATACGAGATTCCCTCGTTCATGGGAACGACCAGGTACGTGCCTGGCTCGGTGACCAAGGGATGCAGGTAGCGCAGCGACTGTCGTAACTGGCCCTCGGCCGAGAGGGCCACCGTGAACTCCGGCTTGCTCCCGTCCACCTCGAGGCTCACCGGCACGCTCAAGCCCGTGCGGGTGTCCTGCCAGATAGCCGCGATCCCACGTCCCTGGGTGACGAGATTGGCGATCTTGCCTTGGGCCACCGCCCTCTGTGGCCAACGCTGCCCCGTTCTCTTGTCCACGACGAGCAGTGTTCCATCGGCGGAGTTGAGCGATACCGAGATGACGCTGTTCTCCGCCACGGGAGGATTGGCCGCAGTGCAGGGGCCGGGGGGCAAACCCAGACACAGAACGATCAGAACCGATGCGATCCAACAGGCGATTGACCCGGAATTTCGAAGGGCGGTTCTCATGTGACTCAATCCTCCTTTCACCGAGACCCAAACAACTACGCGTAAAACTGCGGTCATTATAGGCACCGGCGTGCCCCGGAGCAAGGGGCCGGGCAACCGCGCCCGCCTCTCTAAGTCTTGGGGGGACAGTGGTTTAAGGCTTGTCCGTATGCGGCCTTCGGAAAAACCCTCGCGAATCTTGATTTGGCGAGCAGCCGACGATAGAATGGGGTTGTTGGCCTGCGGTCGATGGCTGGAGGATGGACCATGCAGTTAGACCGATTCACGAACCGCTTGGGGCACACGCGTGCCTTGGGGCAGTCTTTTTCCATACACACAGTTGCGCGAGGAGAACACATGGATACTTTGAAGAGAGCAGTCTGGGCATCGATCATCGCCGTGGTGCTGACAGGGGTGGCATCTGCCAATTGGTCGGATTCCTTCGACGGCGGCAAACTGAATCTCACGACCTGGAAGTTCATGTCGTTTCCCCAGGTGTTGCCGACGTTTACGCAACCGGTGCAGAAGACCGCTGACGGCAACGGTTATCTGGTGCTGAGAGAAACCAGCGCGTACGACACCGATGCCGTTCCCCCGAAACTCGGCGCCGCCTTCGGCACGGGGTTCGGAAGCGATGAGAAGTTCACCGATGTCCGCGTCGCGGCCACCGTGAATGTCACCGGTGATGCCTCGCATACCTACCACGGTTTGATTGCCCGCTCCGTCTACGCCGTCAATGATGGTAAAATGTTCCCGGGTTATCCGCCCGGCGTGGTGGCGAGCTGCTACGTCATGCACATCAACTGGGCGTACGGCCCCGCCAACCTGGGGATCGACATCGAGAAGGTGGTCAACCTGTCCAACATCCAACGGACCGATTTCGACGTGTTTGTCCCCGGGGTGATTAACGCCAGAAGCTACTACGCGGCTCTGGATGTGGTCGGGTCCGGTCCGGTCTATGTCCAGGGCAGCCTTTACGAGTACAAAGGTGGCCCACTGGTCGCCCAGACGGCGGTCATGATTGACACCAATGCCAACGATCCGTGGGAGGACCCGAAGGTCAATGACAAGGTCTTCACCAGCGGGATCAGCGGCATCTTCGCCCAGAACGAAGATCCGGTCCCCGTTGGTTTCTATACCACCTGGGACGATGTCTCGGCCACCTCGGACGGTTCGCCTGCCATGCTGCCGGGACCGGCGAACGGCGCCACCGGCGTCTCCCTGCAGGCCAACCTGAGCTGGATCGAAGCCAAGTACGCGACCGGCCGGCAGCTCTGGCTCGGTACGGCGGGCAACCTGCAACTTGTTGCCCCTGTCGTTCAAGGTACTACCTTTACGACGCCTCTGCTGGAGCCGGACCAGACCTACCAGTGGCGGGTGGATGTGGTTGGTGCCACGGGCACGGTGACCGGCCACACCTGGACGTTTACCACAGGCCAGGCCCTGTTTGTAGAAGACTTCGAATCCATCGCGGACAACGCCCAAATGACAATCACATGGGTTGACAATATCCTGGGCGACAACCTCGACTATACCTTTGTCGATACCGGCACGGTGTTCCAGGGTGCCAAGGCCATGCGGCTGGAATACCAGAACCAATACGATCCCTTCCTTACCGAGGCCACTCGCACTTTTGCCACGCCGCAGGACTGGACGGTTAGTTGGTCCGATACGCTTTGTCTCGCCTTCCGTGGCAAGCGGGATAACGTCGAGCAGCCGCTGTACGTCCGCGTGGAGGATGCGGCTGGCAAGCAGGCGACTGTCACTCATCCGGCGACCTATGCAGTTCAATCCGAGCCGTGGCGGACCTGGGACATCGCCCTGTCCGAGGTCAGCAAAGCCGGCGTGGATCTCAAGACGATCAAGAAGCTGACCGTCGGCGTCGGCAATGGCAAGACCTCTGGCTAGGAGGACAAAGACGTTGACACGATCTACGTGGACGCTATTAGTCTGAAGCATTTGCAGAAAGCGGTCCGATAGTCTGACGATGGCTCAATCTGCCCTCTTGGTGGAGGCAGGCGCAACGAACCAACGGCCGGCAGAACACGTGTATTCTGCCGGCCGCTGCTATTGGAGCAGAACAGTTCATAGTAACGCCGTAGGGGGCACCCCCCCGTAGTTGCCCTCCGAGGATGGGTAGGCAGGGGGGCCTACCCCTGCGCGAGCACACTACGAACCAGCACCGCTTAGCCTTCGATCTCCAGAACCACGATCGACTTGGCCGGCAGCGTCGCGGTGAAGCCGCCTTCTGTCACCTTCGCGCCGTTGAACACCGCCGGCTCCACGACCTCGGGCTTCTCAAACGTGTTGTGCGCCGTGATCTCGCCCGCCGTGAGGACCTGTCCGCTGATGCGCTTGGCCGTCAGACCCTGCAACTTTGCCTTGACCTCAATGGCGTTGTGCGCGTCGATGTTGACCAGCGACACGTGGACCTTGCCTGACCCATCCCGCGAGGCCGAGACATTCATGGCAGGCACCTTGTCCTTCTCGAACACGTACTCCGGACCCGTCAATTCGGTCGGCAGGAGCGTGGCATCGTGGTGGACCTTGTACAGGAGGTACACGTAGTACGTCGGCGTCAGCAGCATCTTGGGCCCGTCCGTCAGAATCATCGCCTGCAGCACATTGACGGTCTGGGCGATGTTGGCCATCTTCACGCGGTCTGCATGATTGTTGAAGATGTTGAGTGTCAAACCCGCCACCATCGCGTCGCGGAGTGAGTTCTGCTGATAGAGGAATCCCGGATTCGTCCCCGGCTCGACGGCGTGCCAGGCGCCCCACTCGTCGAAGATGATCGCGACGCGCTTTTGCGGATCGTACTTGTCCATAATCTTCTCGTGCCCGTTGAGGAGTTCCTCGATCTGCAACGCGCTCCCCAGATTCCAGGACCAGTCGATCTCCGTGAACTTTGTGGCGGAGCGGCTCTTGGTGCCGCTACGACAATAGTAGTGCGGCGCCAGGCCCTGCATCATCGGCCGTCGGGCTGCGAGGTCCCGCATCAGGACTTCGGTCCATTGGTAATTGTCATTGCTCGGGCCGCAGGCGATCTTGAAGATCTGGTTGCCGCTGAAGTTCTTCACGTACGTCTGGTAGCGCCGGTACTGATCGGCGTAATACTCCGGCCGCATGCTGCCGCCGCAGCCCCAGTTCTCGTTGCCGACGCCGAAGTACTTCAACTTCCACGGCTGGTCCCGGCCGTTCTTACGCCGCAGGTCCGCCATGGGGCTCTTGCCGTCGAACGTGATGTACTCGACCCAGTCCGCCATTTCCTCGACGGAGCCACTGCCGAGGTTGCCGCAGATGTACGGCTCGCAACCCAACTGCTCGCACAGGTCGAGGAACTCGTGCGTGCCGAAGTGGTTGTTCTCGGTCACCCCGCCCCAGTGGGTATTGACCATGGTGGGCCGGCCCTCGCGCGGCCCGATGCCGTCCTTCCAGTGGTACTCGTCGGCGAAGCACCCGCCCGGCCAGCGGAGCACCGGGATCTTGATCTCGCGCAGAGCCTGGACCACATCGTTGCGAATCCCCCGCGTGTTGGCAATAGAGCTGTCCGGCCCGACCCAGTACCCGCCGTAGATGCAATGCCCCAGGTGCTCCGAGAAGTGCCCGTAGATGTTCCGGTTGATGATATCTTTCCCCTGATCGGCTCGGATGGTTAATTGCGCGGTCTCCGTAGGCGCGGCTTGGGAGGGTTGGATGACCGGGAGAGTGGGCGGCGTTGCCGCCGTTGATTGGGCTGTCGTCGTCCCCTGGTCGAGATCCTTGCTTGGCAGTGCGTTTGTTTCCGCTAATTCATAGCGCAGGGTCTTCTTGTCGGCTCCGAGGACAATTGTGCATTTGCCGATAGCCTGCTTTGGCCCCACCTCTGGTATCTTGACTGGCTCGTGGGTACCACCACTAAATGTGGCACCTGGCGTCCCCAGAAGCAAGACCAGGGCCGGAGATGCGCCGATTTTGGAGGGGAGTAGCTCTATGAATTGGTTCTTGCGGCCGTCAACAAATACATGCACCGAATCCTTCACGGGGCCCGGCTCGACGCGGTACGAACTACCGGTAGAGAGGGTTTCCGTATCGGACCGTGATTCCTCCAGCAGGGTCTGAATGTCGATGGCCCGCAGCTTGGGGTTTACTCTCCATGGCCCTTTCGGGGCGTGAAAGACCTTTGTGCCTAAACAGCGGTCGGGCAGGAGCAGATCGCCCTCGGTTATCAAGAACCAATAATGGCCGGACTTTACGTCGACCCTTATTTTGCCGATCTTGGCGGTCGCGTCGCGCTCGCCGATACGAGTGGTGATCATGCTTCGCTGTTCGTCAACTTTCGACGCAAACGTTTCGTACCCCGGCTCTGATCCTGCGACAGTACAAGTCCCGTCAGGAGAAAGCTTCAATCCGATGGAAGCCCACACCACCGCTTTGGCGATGGGGCTCCGATCCCCCGGCAAGTAAACGTCTATATCTGCGCGACATAAGCTTGTGCCGGCCAACAGACTTGCCATTGCAACACACCCAAGAAGACCGATGTGCCGATTCATTGTTTTCTCCTTATGCGTGCTCGTCAAAAGTTATCGATCATACCGTCCGGCTCATCCATGTATCACGCGCACCGGCCTCTGCGACTTCGACTGGAACCAAGCCGCATCACCCGGCCGAGCGCCTGGAACGGAGCCCTCCATTGTCATAGTGCGGAAATTCTTGATCCGATGAAACGTCAGGTAATTGGCGTCATGCTGTCGGGGGGCGGCCAAGTCGCCCTCGCCCCAGGCGGTCCGCGAGGCGACAATCATGTCGTCGCCCTCGAACACCCAATCGAGATACTGGAATCCATGCCTACTCACGTCCGGATGGTACAGAACGATGCACCGCATCTCCCACTTCCGCAGATCGGCGGACCGCATCAGGGCGACGGCATTCCGAACGCGTCCCGGGTCCGGGTCTTTGTGCTTGGGCAGGACGGGATTGGACAGCGTCCAGTACATCTTCGTGACGGGGTCGAAGCGGATCGTGAACTTCTTGGCCCCGCCGGGGAAATTGGTGAATCCGGTTGCCAGATCGAACATGGCCTTCTTCCCCTCCTCGCTGATTTCGACAATGGCGGCCTTCTCACCTTCCGGCCGGTAGTCCACGCGCAGGATATCGACGATCCGCCCCTGCGGCGTGACGACGGCGTTGCCTTCCAGCCAGCCCCGGAACTCGCCGCCGAGCCATTGCGGGTCCTGCCCGAGATGGTTGCTCGAAACCCAGTTCTTCGCATCGAGCAAGTCACTGTCCACGGGGGCCGACATCATGAACGCCCGAAAATGGCTGCCCCAGCCGCCGGGGCCCATGACATCCTCCATCGCCCGCCAGATGCGGCCCTGATGGATCACGACGGGAACCGGCGCACAATGGTACTTCGCATCATCCAGGAGCAGCCCCGAACTCTTGTCTTTGGACGCCGTCCAAGTGACCCCTTCGTCGCGTGAACGGCTGATCACCACAAAGCCATGGTTCTTGCTCGTCCCGATCAGGTACGCATCGTCCTTATGGACGAAGATACTGGCCCAGTACATGCCCTTGACGGTGGCGACCCGCTGCCAGGACTGCCCGCGATCGACCGAGCGAAAGACCGGCGTGACGGCCTCGGTATTCTCCGTGGACTTGGGTCCGAACTCATCGTGCTTGGCCAGATAATGCCCATTAGGCAGCACGGCGATACCGGGCGACCCGACATAGATCTGCGTCCGGGAGGGGATATAGCTGATGACGACACCGGGCGGCTGCTCGGCGGCACTGCCCCCGGCCGTGATCGCAGCCGCCAGCAGACTCACGACAGCAGCAAGACCCACACAACTCCGTCCCAACATCTCCCGGCCCTCGACGAGAAGAAAGTGGCAAACACGAAATGGTAGGGTGGGTTCTCAACCCACGCGTGGACCCGATTGATACGCACGTAACGCGTGGGGTAAGACCCCACCTACACATCGCCGCGAAGTATACTCGACCGCCGCTCCCGCCGAAAACAGAAAAGCCACTTCTCTAACCACGAAGGGCGTGAAGGGACACGAAGAAATGCCGGGGTGGGGCTTGCCCCACCGATCCCTCGTTCTCGTCTATGAGGGCCAGAGTCATGTTCATGCCTGCTTGACCATGATGGAATCCACGACGTGGACGACATCCTCACAGACATCCAGCACGGTCTCGGCATCCTGATAGATGTCTTTCCATTTGAGCACCAGGATCGGATCCTTGGCGGTCGCGAACAACTCCGCCAGCACCCGGTCGCGCATCACGTCGCCCACGTTTTCCAGGCGATTGACCTCGACGCAGGCGTCGAAGACCACGCGAGCGTTTTTGACATGCCGCAGCCCACTGACGGCTCGGGCGACGGCCCCCACCGACTGCTCGATGACCGCGGCGAATTGCCCCAGGTTCTTGTCCACGCCGGTGATGTCATAGACCCGCAGCCGGCTGACGATGTTGTTGATCATATCCGTGATGTCATCGAGCTCCATGGTAAGGGCATGGATATCCTGCCGATCGAAGGGCGTGATGAAGGTCTTGTTCAACTGCTCGATAATCCTGTGCGCCGCGTTGTCTCCCTGATGCTCGATCTCGGTTATCCGGCGGAGCATCTCCTCGCTCACCCGGTCCTGGGCCACCACCTCCTTGAAGAAACGCGCCGCCTCCACCGCATGGCTGACCTGTTCCTCAAACAGATCGAAGAAGTTGAACTGATTGGTAAAGAACCTGAGAAACATGCGTGTACCCTTCACCCCAGGATCTGCAAATGGGCCAGGGCGGCGAACTTGTCCCTGACGAAGTCAAATATTTCGTCGAGTCGAGCGATGGTGAAGACGCCTCTCGTTGCGGGCGCGACACTACAGAGAACCAGCTTGCGTCCCTGATCCTGCAGCAACTGGCGCAATTCAAGGAGCCGGGTGAGGGTTCTGCCGCCCGCCAGATCCACGCGGGAGAAATCCACGACCACGTTACAGTCGCCTCGTGCGTGGACCATTTTCACAACTTTCTGCAACTCCTCTTGTTCATGCAGTACGCCGGGCAGATTCACGAGGATGATGTCCTTCGACCAATCCTGAATACCCATTTCGAGCTCCTGTGTGCCGTGACCCTTTCCTTGGCATCGAAACCTTGTCCTTCGCGGGCGTGCCAAACAGAGAACGGGTTCGGGAGACGGGTCTTGAGGCTGGCCATACTGTCGGTTACGAACGATCGTGCTTCAAGGCTTCATCAGGCGTTCCTCCTGAGTTCAGAACGACACGCAACCGATCCGCATTGTACCACCCTTGGCCGCAGACGCAAATTTTTTCCTATTTTATCCCCACAATATTTTTTATTTGCCCCGCGCGGAGAAACTACGTAGAAAAGGCGCGGGCGAATCGATTATTTGGTAAACAACGTGATCCTCTGGGCGGTATAATAATCGACGGACACGGTTCCGGATGGGTTTCACCCATGCGAAATGACTGGTCTGGCAAGGATGAGAAGGACTCTTCGGATGGGCGAGGATCTTATGAATCCATTCCGCAGGAATGAGAGAGTACCCGCATCTGGCGATTGCTTTGGCATGACGTCGGCAGACCAGGCGGCTCTGGGACCGCTGGAAAGCTTGCCTCCCGAGGCGTGTCCGCTGGAACTGGCCGAGCGTACGATTCGGCGTCTCCGTGCGATGGCCCAAAAGGCACAACCCCCTGCACCCATCCCTGCCCCTCGTCTGCATCTGCATGATCTGGAGGATTTCTGGCTATGTCTGTCGAGCAATATTCTAATGAAGTGATCGTCGTAGCGGTTGCGGATGGACCTTCGAAATTCAAGGTGTGGCTTCGTGAGGAGGCCCCGGCCGATCTCGCGAGCGACCTGCGCTGGCTTTGTGAGGAGTATATGGACTCCCACGTTGTCTTGGATCTGGCTGATCTGGGGAGCCTGGAGGTCGCAAATTACAAACTGATGCTGGATCTCCAGGAGTTGGTCGAGGAGGCCAACTACCGCTTTGTCTTATGCGGCCTGTCCCCGCATCTCCAATGGCAATTGCGGTGTGTACATCTTTTCGACGAATTCGATACGTTTGACACCCGGGAGGCCGCCGTCCTGCAACTCGCGCCCGGGGAGGCATACTGATCCCGCCGATTTTGTGGTTGCCGTCTTGCCAGTTTGGGCCTAGGATATCAAGAGCGGTCGGTGCCCGGTTGGTAGAATACCTCAAGATGCGGGAGATCGTGGGTTATGGAAATTGATGACATACGACGCCCCCATGAGAGTAAAAGCACAAAACAACGATTGGGTTCTCTGCTTCATCCTCTACGGCATGATCGGGATGCTCTGATCTCCCTCTCTATGACGGGATGCACGCCATGCGACTGTATCTGATCAACCCCTCCAATCCGCTCGTCAGTATCGTCAAAGTCAAGGAGAGCCGCTGGAACCGGTACCGCGTGTGGAAGCCGCTGAGCCTGATGGTCCTGGCGGGTCGGACACCGCCGGAGTGGGAGATCTCGATCATAGATGAGAACCTTGGCGCGCCGGATTACTCGGCCCTGCCCCGGCCCGACCTGGTGGGCATTACCGCTTTCACCTCGCAAGCCAACCGTGGCTACGAGGTGGCGGATCACTTCCGGCGTCTGGGCGTGCCCGTCGTCATGGGGGGCATTCACGCCACGATGTGCGTAGAGGAGGCCCTGGAACGCGTGGACGCGGTGGTCACCCGGGAAGCCGATGGCATCTGGCCGCAGGTGTTGGAGGACGCGCGGCAGGGCCGCCTGAAACATCGGTATGACGGCGGGTTCGCGGAAATGACCGATGTGCCCCTGGCCCGTCACGATCTGCTGTCCCGGGGGTATGTCTTTGGAGCCATCCAGACCACGCGGGGTTGTCCGTTGAATTGCAGCTTTTGCAGCGTCACGGCCTTCAACGGGGCCCACTACCGCCAGCGGCCCATTCCGGACGTCGTGCACGAGTTCCAGTCGATTCGCGAGAAACGGGTTCTGGTCGTGGACGACAACCTCATCGGCACGCGACCCGAACACATCGCCCGCGC
>Ga0315289_10000204_pt1 | contig 94147 bp, 110 predicted proteins | sample YL17G11_40_MG_FD_203452 | JGI IMG/M metagenome (GOLD analysis project Ga0315289, IMG submission 203452) | Sediment microbial communities from Yellowstone Lake, YNP, Wyoming, USA - YL17G11_40 | ecosystem: Environmental > Aquatic > Freshwater > Lake > Sediment | place: USA: Wyoming | collected... | reverse complement strand
TGAGATTCAACCTAGGCCAGGTCCTGGCGCCTGCCTTCGCAATACTCTTTTATTACTGCGGGATTTTAATCGAGAATGCAAAGAGAAACTGGTCTATTGGAATCAGGACTCCCTGGACTTTGAGCAATGAAAAAGTGTGGGAGAAAACCCATAAAGTTGGCGGAAAACTATTCAAGATTGCAGGCGTAATCGCTCTTTTCGGGGCATTCTTCCCTGATTACGCATTATTTTACATTATTATTCCAGTGATTTTGGTTGTTGCTTATGCCTTTGTTTATTCTTACCTTGAATACCAAAAGGAAACAAAAAGACGGCACGCCAGGCGTTGAACACTGATTAAGCCCAACGTAACTAAAACAGGTATTAATCCAATAAAACCAACCATAAAATATGCTGCGCGAAAATTGGATGTTGGGTTTCCTGGGATTTATGGGAACTAGAGGACTTCTTGGGCTCATGAACCAGGACTATTTTGAAGCAATCTGGTTGGTTTGGTTTGTATGGTTCATTTACTTCGTGCCAAAGAAAAAATAAGCCATGACAACATCATTATAGCCTAAAAAATAAGACAGAAAGCAACCCATTACAGTAAAGCACTTTGTTACAAGTAAGAAAAAATAGTTTGGATTGAAAAAACTACTACAATAACTTCGTTCATTGTCTTAAATTGGTTTGGTTTTTGTCGTAATGTTTTTAAACGCTTTCAGTCCTTGTTTTTATTTTACTGGCTTTTGTTTCACGAGGTGAGCTGTATTGAGTGAGTTATTGGACTCCATAAATAGCCCTGCTGACTTGAAGAAACTGGACTTGAAACAGTTGAATGAGCTGGCTGAAGAAATCAGGCAGTTCCTTATAGAGACTATATCGCAAACAGGGGGGCATTTTGCCCCAAGCATGGGTGTCGTGGAACTAAGCATTGCACTGCATTATGTTTTTGACTCGCCTAAGGATAAATTTGTCTGGGATGTAAGCCATCAGGCTTATACCCATAAAGTATTGACTGGGAGAAAGCATGCATTCAATACCTTGAGGAAGTTCAAGGGATTAAGCGGTTTTTGCAAGATAGACGAGTCAGAGCATGATGCTTTCGGCACAGGGCATGCAAGCACAAGCATTTCAGCTGCATTAGGCCTGGCTGAGGCAAGGGACCTGAAGAAAGAAAGCTTTAATGTCATCGCAGTCATTGGGGATGGAAGCATGACTGGCGGCATGGCTTTCGAGGGACTAAATAACTTGGGTTACCTGCAGACTGACATGACAGTCATATTGAATGACAACAAGATGTCGATTGGCCCTCCAACAGGCGCTATGAGCGACTACCTGAAGAGGCTAAGCATGGTTTCGATTGGACCCAGAAGGCCTATTGGTACCATATTCGAGAGCCTCGGCTTCAAGTATTTCGGGCCTATTGACGGCCATAACTTGGAAGAATTGGTTTTTACTTTAAAAAAAATAAAGGAGGTCAAGGGCCCAAAGCTGGTTCACGTGCTTACCACAAAAGGAAAGGGTTACGAGCATGCAGAGGAAAACCCTGAAAAATTCCATGGCCTTGGGCCGTTTGATGTAGAAACAGGGGAAGCCAATGGCAAGGGAGGCAAGAGCTATAGCAAGGTGTTTGCTGAAACCCTGACAAGGATTGCTGAAAACGATGAGAAGATTGTTGCGATTACTGCCGCAATGCCTTCAGGCACTGGCCTGACAGTCTTTGCAGAAAAATTCCCTAAAAGGTTTTATGATGTCGGCATTGCCGAGGAGCATGCCGTGACTTTTGCTGCAGGGCTTGCATTGCATGGCATGAAGCCTGCCTGCGCCATCTACTCTACTTTCCTTCAAAGGGGCTTTGACCAGGTCATCCATGATGTTGCGCTGCAGAATCTTCCTGTAAGATTTTTCCTGGACAGGGCAGGCCTGGTGGGAGATGACGGTCCAACGCATCACGGCACTTTTGACCTGAGCTATCTTAGAATGGTTCCTGGAATGGTTATCATTGCTCCAAAGGATGAGAATGAATTACAGCATGCTGTTTTTACTGCAATGAATTATGACAAGGGGCCTATTGCAGTAAGGTATCCGAGGGGCAATGCTTTAGGCGTTGAAATGGACAAGGAATTAAAGGCATTTGAGATAGGAAAGGCTGAAATCCTGCAGGAAGGAACCGGACTTACAATTATTGCTGTAGGCAATATGGTTGAGGAAGCGATAAAGGCAGGGAAAGAGCTTGCAGGAAAAGGCATTAAGGCAAACGTAATCAATGCGAGGTTTGTAAAGCCGCTGGATGAGGGGCTGCTTTTGAAGAAAATGAAGGAGACAGGCAAAGTCATTACTGTGGAGGAAAATGCCTTGATTGGGGGCTTTGGCTCTGCTGTGCTTGAATTGATTGACAGAAAAGGCTTGAAGAACATAAAAGTTGAAAGAATTGGCATTCCTGATGCCTTTATCGAGCAGGGCAGCCAGGCAGAGTTAAGGAAAGAGCTTGGCTTGACAGCCGAAAACATCGTGAAGATTGCTGAAAAATTCAAGTGAATGGTGCCCTGATGAAGGTAAAGTCCTATGCCAAAATAAATCTTGTTCTCGACTTGGTTAGAAAGAGGCCTGATGGCTTTCACGAGACTAATTTCATAATGCATGAACTCGAAATGCATGACGAACTTGAATTAAAAGAGTTAGATGAAGACAAAATAATCATTGAATGCAGTGACGCCTCGGTTCCCTTGAATGAAGAAAACCTTTGCTGGAAAATAATTGATAAAATAAAAACACTCAAGGGAATAAAGAAAGGCATTGAGTTAAGGATAAACAAAAGAATTCCCCCTGCAGGAGGCCTGGGTGGAGGGAGCAGCAACGCAGCCTATGCGCTTAAGGCATTGAATGGCTTGTGGAAGCTGAATCTAAGCGATGCAGACATGATTGGATTAATCAAGGACATCAGCACTGATGCCTGTTTCTTCATCAAAGGCCGGACTTGCCTGGTAAAAGGAAAAGGCGAACTGGTTCAAAGGATAAAAGACCCTGAAAATCTTGACTTTATTATAATCGACCCCGAAATCAAGATGCCTGAAGGCAAGACACAGTACATTTATTCAAACTTTAATGTGAATGAAATCAAAGAACATCCGAGCACAGAAAAAATGATTGAAGCAATCAAAGAAAACAACAGGAAAAAAATTGCTGAAGCGATGGGCAATGTCTTTCACTCGCTGAAAATTCCTGAATACAATCAAGCATGGAAAACGATTGACAAAGTAAAGAAAACGCCTGGCGTGTTGAATGCGGTGCTTTGCGGGTCAGGGCCTGCAATCATTGCATTATGCAAGGACAAGGAAAATGCCGAAAAAACAGGCAGGGAATTAATGAAAAAATTCAACGAAGTCTACATAACGTCATCAAGAAAAAACTAAACTCGCTAGTTAAAAAAAGCCCTGGCGGCAGCAACATATTCTATTAAGATAAGTTTTTGAAGAAAGTGATTATATGCAATTGAAGTCTTTAAAACCCAGATTCATTTTAAGGCCCGCAAAAAACAATGACTTAAAAGATTGGTTTAAACATCAACTAGACAAGGAAACAATGAGAAATTTCATGACAGTGCCAAAAAACCTGAAAGAAGCAAGGAACGAATTGTTTGAAAAAAACAAGGATTCTGAGGGTTTTGTCATAGACGTTGACGGCTTGGTTGTTGGTGGCATTGGAGTCCATGACATTGTGAAAGGGCATAAGGCAGTGATTTCTTACTGGGTTGCAAGAAAACTCAGAAACAAGGGAATTGCAACCAAAGCAGTTAAAATGGCTACAGATTACTTTTTCAAAAAATATAAGTTAGTAAGAATTTCAGGCAATGCCAGGACATTCAACAAGGCTTCTGCGAGAGTAATGGAAAAAGCAGGCTACAAACTGGAAGGTGTTTTAAGAAAAAACAAGTTAAAAGACCACGAGTTTTTGGATGATGAAGTCTGGGCTAAAGTCAAGTAATTTAGTTAGGGACAAAGGTTAATTAATTTGTCTGCAAGTTAATTATTTTGAGCGTGCTCTAAATGATTGAAAGAAAAAAAACCCGCGAAGTAAAAATAGGCAAAATAAAGATTGGGGGAAATAATCCAGTTGCCGTGCAGTCAATGACTTGCACAAAAACTGCCGACGTAAAAGCAACAGTCAAGCAGATTCTTGAGCTTGAAGATGCTGAATGCGAGATTGTAAGATGCACCGCAAACAACTTGGAGGCTGCAAAGGCGTTAGGGGAAATCAAAAAAGAAATTAATATTCCGCTTGTGGCAGACATTCATTTTGATTACCTTTGCGCGTTAGAGGCTGCAAAGCACGTGGATAAAATCCGCATAAACCCAGGGAATATTGGAAGCAAGGAAAAAACTCTCGCAGTCATTAACGCATGCAAGGACAGAGGAATTCCAATAAGGATTGGAGTGAATGCAGGAAGCATTGAACCAAAATTATTGCAAAAATACGGGCATCCAACAGCAGAGGCAATGGTTGAAAGCGCTTTAGGGCATGTGAAAATCCTTGAGGAAGAAGATTTTACTGACATAGTCATTTCATTAAAGGCAAGCGATGTTCCAAGGACTGTCAAGGCATACGAGTTAATGTCCAAGGAAAGAAACTATCCATTGCATTTAGGGATTACCGAGGCAGGAACAAGCTGGGCAGGAGCAATAAAGTCAGGGGTTGGCATTGGCATCCTATTGAATGAAGGAATAGGGGACACCATAAGGGTTTCCCTGACAACAAATGACTTGGTTGAGGAAGTAAAGGCAGGCTACGAGATATTGAAAGCATTAAAGTTAAGGGACGTTGGAAGGGAATTCACCTCCTGCCCTACATGCGGCAGGACAGAGATTGACTTGGTTGGCTTGGCTAAAAGAATCGAGAAAGCAACAGAAAACATCAAGGAACCAATCCATATTGCTGTCATGGGCTGCGTAGTGAATGGCCCCGGAGAGGCGAGGGAAGCTGACATAGGCATTGCAGGAGGCAAGAATGCAGGGGTCATTTTCAGGAAAGGAAAGGTGGTCAAGACATGCAAGGAATCAGAATTGTTTGACGAATTCATGAAAGAACTGCGAAAACTGCTTGAAGGACAGAGGACTGAAAAAAAATGAACAGCACCCAGAAAAGAAAGAAAAAACAGTTTTTTGCCTGCCTTAAAAAGAATGTTTCGTTCAAGGAAAAAACAACTGGCTTTGAGGATGTTGAACTTGTTTACCAGGCAATACCTGAAATTAATAAGGAAGACCTTGACCTGAGGACGAATTTTTTAGGAAAAAAATTCAGGGCGCCGATATTGGTTAATGCAATGACTGGCGGCTTCAAGGAAGCTGAAAAAATAAACAAGGATTTGGCTTTTGCCTGCGAAAAACTTGGCCTTGGCATGTGCCTCGGAAGCCAGAGGGCAATGATTGAAGACAGGGGTTTAAGCAGGACATACAAGGTAAGGGATGTTGCGCCAAACATTTTTCTTGCAGGCAATATTGGCATAGCCCAATTAAATGAATTCAGCTTGAAGGAAATTGAGTGGGCTTTAAAGGAAGTAAAAGCGGATGCCCTGGCAATTCACCTGAATGCAGGCCAAGAATTGATTCAAAAAGACAAGAAAATAAATTTCATGAAACGGATAAATGAAATAAGGCAATTAAGCTCAAGGCTGAACAAGCCTGTTTACGTGAAAGAGGTTGGCCAAGGCATTTCAAAAGATGTTGTGAGAAAATTAAACAAGACGAAAATTGCTGCAATTGATGTAGGCGGTTCCGGAGGCACCAATTGGATGAAAACAGATGCCTTGGTTAGAGGAGACCCTTCATGGAAGACATTCGAGGATTTCGGGATTCCAACTGCATGGAGCCTAATTGAGGCAAAAAGCGCGACAAAAAAACCATTGATTGCTTCTGGCGGCATAAGGAATGGGTTGGATGCGGTAAAAGCGATTGCATTGGGGGCTGACCTTGTTGGCATCGCACTGCCATTGTTAAAAGAAAGCGGCAAGGGCAGACAGGCGATAGTGTCTTGCTTGAATAACTTCATTGAAGAAATGAGTATAACAATGGTTTTAATCAATGCAAGAAACCTGAAAGAATTAAAGAAAAAAAAGCCAGTCATTCTTGGAAAAACAAGACAATGGATGCAGCAAAGAAAACTAAAGCTCGCGTAAAAAAAGCCTTTACTTCTACATAACTAAAACGTCTTTTGCCTTTTTAAAAGGAAGCTTTTCCTTTTCGCAAAAGCCAATTATTTTATCCCTCTGACTTTTTGAAAGGCTTTTCCAGTCAATCAAAGCAAAATCAATCTTGTTTTCATCAGATGAATGCATTTGCTGGAAAAGGTTTTCATCAAACAGGTCAACTGCATGTTTTGGGCACATGTGGCTTAACGCAATGCTTGTTTCTAAGGCAATTTTAGTAAAATAATGGGGGTAATGCAGGTCCCCAAAACCTATTGCAACTTCACTGCCTTTTTCTTTTGAAGCATTAATGATTGTTTCGCAGACTGCCCTGCAGGCATTCAAGTCATTCCAGTTTTTTTCTTCGCAGCCGACTTCGATGAATAAAGCTGGCTTTGCAAGCCAAGGGCCATGATGCGTTGTTTCAAGACTGACTAAATAATCCTTTAACTCAGCTCTTTCTTTCTGCAGTTTGCTTAGCTGTTGAATATAAGATTTTATTATTCGGGAGTTTGTCTTCACCAATGTTTTGTCTCTGCCACCGAACTCTGCCTTGCCGTAATTGCCTATTGCATGCACTGTCAGGCATGGCTTTTTTCCTGAATGCCTTGAGGCAAAAACAATCAAATCTGCATTGATTTCATTTGCTTTTTCAGAAAAGATATGAAGCTCGTTCAATAAATAAAGTTTGAAAAGATTTTCATTTGTTTTCAATTCAAATACTTTGTTTGAATCAAATAATTTATTTGATTCCCTGAATGGAAAATCTTTCAGGAAAATAGAATGCATGTTGTTGCTTGCGGCGTCTTTCTTAGAACAAACGATTGCAATTTCCAAAAAAATCACTTGTAGGAATCAGCCAGCTTCTGGTAAACAAAGCCAATGTCCTTCAGCTTGTTGTCAATCCTTTGAACGACCCAGTGGTTGAATGCCTGCTGCAAGTCGCCTCTGTCATGATAAGGAGAGTTAACAAAAGAGTACTTGTTCTTGCTTTTTTGAATCAGCCCAAGGTTTGAAAGCCTTTTCAAATGATATCTTATCAGTTTTTCGATCGGCTTTGCCTTTGTCTTGGACTTAATAAAAGCCTGGATTTGCAGGGTAGTGGGGCTTAAACGCTTTGCAAACTGAAAATAAAATAAGGCATCCAGGACATCAAGCATCGTAGTCCTTGATTCATTCTCTGAAACCAAGCCGAATGAAAGGCAGAACCAGCGCAATAAAGATTTTCTTGTTGACTTTACTTCAGGAGGCAAATCCAAGTCGCGGATTGTAAAAGCGCCCCTGCATAAATCTGCTTCAGGCATCTTCATGGAAATCACGGAAAAATCTTCTTTCCTTTACTAAAATACTTTTCAAAGGCTTTTTATTTCTTTGTTTTGCATGCTTGGATTAATTATTTAAACCATGAAGGCATAATATCTTCAACTGGGTGATTCAATAGATTTCTGCAGGGTTTGTGGAATGCCTTTGGAAGGCAAAGTACAAGTCTTTATCTGTGATGAATGCAATTCAAAGATTGACGGAAGCTGCGCAAGAAAAAAAGGGGAAAAAATCATCTGCGATTCATGCGCCAGAAAAAAAGAGGATTTCATTAAAAGGATTGCAAAAAGAGAGGAACAGAGATGGGCTGAAATAAAGCGCAAGCGGGAAGGCAGCTGATGACTGTAATCATTAACTCATACTTTACGCCTTACAGGATTCTTGTAAGGAAAAAAGAACCGGTTCAATTGACTGTAGAAATAACCAACAGAGATGATATTGAAAGACTGATGTCGCTTGAAATCCTTTCAAGCCAGCAGCTTGCCTTTGATAAAACAGGAGCAAGCAGGAAAATTGTTGAAAAACTTGGGGAATTGAGGCCTAATGAAAAAAGAGTTTATTATTATCATGTCTGGCCGAGGCTTGTTTCAAGGGAAGGCTATTATCCCCTGGTGATTAGGGCTTTAACACATCACCTGAACTACGATTATATTACTGCGATTTACACTAAAAGGCTCGAACTGAGGGCTGAAGTATAGCTCCTATTTCTTGAAAAAAACATCTAGTTTCTTTGCATGCTCCAAAACCTTGTTGAATTCTTTATTCAGGTTAAGCTCTGTTTCCTTTAAGGTTGCATAAAAAGATTCTGCTTTCAAGCCATAAGCACTGTGCTTTCTCTTGACAATCAAGCCTGCCTTGATGAATGCATTCAGGTAATTATTGTATAGCTGGCTTGCCCCAATGCCTGTTTCATGTGCCTTAAGCCAATTAAGAATGTCGTTAGCCCTCAACCCAGAATCAATAACTTCGAGTTCTTGAATGCCTGAATCAATGAAGCCGTTTTTTTTCTCTGAAGCCAGCATGAAAAGCCTTAACAGCTGTCTCGCAAGCACTGCATTGCTCCGGTTGCTTGCAAGGCCCAATGCATTAACCAGATAGTCAAGCAATGCATCCATATCCTGCTGGCTGACGGAAGGAAGCTCGCTGACAGTCAGCTTAAAAGCAAGTTTATCATTCAAAGGCATAAATCTAATGGCAAAGCAATGAAATTAAAACGCATTCATTGTAAGGGAAAAAGATTTTTTCCTAAGGAAAATAATTTTTTCTAAAAGCTCTTGTGAAGCCTTTTCTTTATTCCCTTGTTTTCATCATAAAATGTAATGACCTGCGCTCTTGCAAGTCCCTTGCTTTCAACCTCTATCACTGCATTAACATACCTTTGAAGCAGGTCGATGAAGAGCTTTGGATAAAGTTCTTCTTTAAGGAACAGGACCAGTTTTAGTTTTTTGCCGACCAAGGCATTTTGAATCTGCGAGACAAATGCATGAAAGCCTTTTTCATCCAAAGCATCATACATTTCATCAATAAAGTCACCGAGGATTATCATTTCCTGGTTCCTGTTGGCCAGGGTGTTAATAAAGTTGATTATCTGGTAATCGTCTTTAGGGTTAACATAAAAAATTCTTTTGTCCTTTTCGCTGTCTGCAAGCTTGGTGACCCTTAAGCCTATCTTGTCCTCGCCCTTGACCTTTGTCTTGACAAAGTCTTTTACCTCTGAAAAAGGAGTTGGTCCAAGAAAAGGAATCAGAATAAATTGCTTGCTTAATTCCCTGAAAAAATACGAAAGTATTGGAAGCACATTAACCGTTCCTTTGGTCTTCACTAAAATGAAGTTATAGTCCTTGACCAATGCAAGCATTTGCCTGGTAAACCTGTCGACTTCCTCGCCTTTTTCCCTGATTTGCTTTATTGACTTGGTTAATTCTTCCTTTTCAGGCACTTTCACCTTTCCGGCAAAGGAAAGCTTTTTCGGCTTTAAGAAATAAAGCAGCAGGTAAATTATGAAAATAACCACTATTGCCAGGCCAAGGATGAAATTCAATGAAGAAAAGCTAATCAATAAAGCCATGAAAAAAACATAGCAGAACAAATATTTAAGCTTATTACCCGCACACAATCAAATAAAAAAATTAAGGTAAAATAGTTTTTCTTTAGGAAATACTTTATTTCCAAGCCTGTTTTTTTGCGGCTTAAACAGTTTTTTAAACAATTCAATCCATTAATCAATTGATTTGAATGGATTTTGATGCCAAGGAATTAAGCATTTCGCTTGAAGACTCTGAAGAAGTCATTTCAAGCCTTCTGAAGGCATTGGAAGAGCATAAGGTAAAACAATGCTCTTTCGCCTCGGTTTCTGGAAAGATAACTGATTTTGATTTAAGGGTTTTCCAGGGAGGCATGTTTCAAAAAAAGCATTTCGACGAGCCTTACAAGATAGTCACTATTGCTGGCAATGTAAAGCTAAAGCAGGGAAGCGGATATGTGGTTCATTTAATCCTTGGCGGGGCAAACCTCTCGAATACCAAACAGGTAAGCGGAGAGCTAGAGAAAGGCTATACATCAGGCGAGCTTACCATAAGGGCAAAAATAACTGAAATCCTCTGACTTCTACATAACTTTATTCTGTTTTTGGGGTTTCCTGCCCCTGGCTGCTTGTTTGACTGGTCTGGGTTTCCTTTTTTTCTTCCTTTCCCAAGTCAGGCAGTTTCTCCAAGTCGCTTGAAAGGACATGCGTGTAAACCGAAGTCGTTGCAAGGCTTTCATGCCCCAGGGTTGACTGGATTAGCTTGATATTGACTCCTTTCCTTAAGAGGCTAGTTGAAAATGAATGCCTGAGGGTGTGCGGCGTAACCTTTTTCAGTATTCCTGCTTTTTTAGCTGCCCTGCCTACGATTCTTTGAATGGTTATTGGGGCAAAGGATTTGTTGTTTTCCTTGCTGAAGATAAACCCTTCTTTCCTGTCATCAAATGCTTTGAATTCTTCAAGCCAGGTCAGTGAAAGCAAAGTCCACCTGTCTTTTCCTCCTTTTCCCTGAATTATCTTTATCAATCCCCTTTCAGGCTGCATGTCTTCAATCCTTGCTTTGCAGGCCTCACTGACTCTCATGCCTGAAGTATACAAGAACTTAATGACTAGCCTGGCTTCAGGGGTTTCGCAGGTATCAATGATTTTTTGGACTTCCTCTTCAGACAGGAAAATCCTGTCTTTCTTTGGTTTTTTAGGGGCCTGCAATTCAAAGTCTTTCTTGCAGAACTTAAGGAAGGAATTTACTACAACAAACAAAATGGCATAAGTTGATTCCTGCAGCCTTTCCCTTGCCTTAACCAAATAATCAACCACATCCTTTCTCTCAAGCAAGTCAGCTGGCTTGTCTACATAACTACAAAACTCTTTCAGGTAATACATCTGTTGCTTGATCGTAGAATCCTTTAAACCCTTGATCCTCATCTCATTCTCGAATTCCTTCAGCTTTTCCATCAATGGACTGGGTTTTTCATTCACTTCAGGCATTTTCTCACAACAAAGGCATTGAATGATGCAATAGTGTGCTATTGCAACATGCTATTTACTTGGTTGAAGAGCTATAAATAGGTTTTGGGTTAGGCTTTCAGGGGCTTTCAGGTTTTCCCGGGAGGCTTGAAGCCAAAGGCAGGGCTGGGTTATGTAGAAGTCGGCATCAGTATTTCCAGTGCTTTGGTTTTTTCCCGGTTAATTTTTTTAGTGCTTGCGCGAAGGGCTTGTGAATTGCACTGTATTTTGTTGCTGTTTGATAAAATTCATTCAAGACAGGTATTGCTTCCTTGGCGTTTAGCTCGCCTAACATGTTGGCATACCTGACCGGGGCCTTAACGTTAGTCTCCTTTTTCAATAAGCCGATTATTTTAGGAATCTCTTCCTTTTTCATGCTTTTAGGGGAAGTCAGCAGCCATCTCCGGTCACGCTGATCAAACCCGGCTTTTCTAAGTCGCAGTATTTCTCTTCTCATTATCTGGAAGGGTTTTTTCATTCAATCACTTACCAAGTAAGTGATTAAAGGCGTATAAATAGTTTTGGGGTTTGCAGGGGCGGATTTTGTCAAGCCAGGATATAGTTATGTAGAAGTCGGACTTTGTTTGAACGGTCCTTGTTTGGCTTGTTAGGAAGGTTTTTAATCTTGGAAAACCAAATTCATTTACAGGTGTTTATTTGAAAGTTAGGACTGGCTTAAGGCCGCTTGTAAAGCCATTAAAACTGGTTGGCTTTGTAACAAGAGAGGGGCGAGCGCGCTTGCGCAGGAAAGCGCCTGAAGTATTTGAGTTTTTTAGGGGCTTTGCTGTAAGAACCCCTGCTGACGAGGCATTGATAAAACCGGTTTTAGACCTTGCCTCCCATGACACAACAACCCGCAAGAATGCAATTAACGAACTTAAAAAAGTTGATGACTTAAGGGTTGTTAAGCCATTGATATGCATGCTTAAAGACCCTGTAACCGAGGTTAGAATCCTGGCAGCTTATTCTTTGGGCGTATTAAAAGACATCAGGGCAGTTAATCCGTTGATTGACTTGCTTAAAGATAACGAGGTAAAAATACGCGTTGCAGCAGCAACCGCATTAGGCAAATTCAAATTACCTGAAGTTGCTCAAGCTTTGATTGAAGCAACTGAAGACCCTGAAACCAAAGTCAGGGTACTGGCAGCAATGTCTTTAGGCAATTTTGTGGAATACCCCCAAACAAGAAAGGCATTGGAAAGGCTTTTGAAAGATCCTGATGATTTTGTTGCAGCGCAGGCAGCTTTTTCTTTGAGGTCAAAAAAGAAGTGAAGGAAAATAAGGTTATGTAGAAGTCTTGTTTTGACAGACCCTTGACTTCCTGTAATGCTTTCTGCTTTTTTCTTGTGTTTTTGGGTTTGTTTTCCTTTAACAAAACATTTAAATACTTTAAACCTTTATTATTTATTGAAAATTTCAAGGAGGCCTTTGTAATGACACTACGCTTAAGCAAGCTTTTTGGAATGGATATCTATACTGATCGCGCTGAATATAAAGGCAAGATCTTTGACTTGGTAATTAACCTTGAAAAAGGAAGGGTTGAAACAATAACCACTGAAGCTTTGCGTGCTAGAAGCAAGCAAGAAGCAAAGAAAATCATTAGCGAGAAAAGCATTCCTTATTCTAAAGTTAAAGCAGCCAAAGATATTGTTATTATTAGCGGGGTTAAGGCAGAACCTGTTAAGGAAGAGGAAGACCAACACGCAAGAATATTGCATAGACGAATGCACTAATTCTTTTTTTTCTTCCTTTAATTTTTTCTTTTAATTAATACAAAACAATATAAACTAGTTATGTAATATATTATACATAATTATCAAATCATTTACATACAACGAATACCGGAACTGTGGGGGGTCTGCTTGAAAGGCTATTTTATCCAATACAAATTTATAACCCCAAACACCACCAAACATTCATCTTATTCTTATCAAAAGCTGTTCAGGGCATTATATGGCTATACCCAAAACGTTACAAAATCAAATGGCAAAACGTATATTTATCATCGTGAAGGGGTTCTTTCAACTTATCCATTCATCAGGCCTGGAAAGAACTGCGTCATAATCCCAGAAAAGGCATTACAGGCACTGCTTACTTTTTTTAAGACAGGAAAAAATCCTTCTCATTATTGGGTTGAGAAAGGAGATTGGAAAGCGGTTTATTATTTAGGCGAGAGAGAGCTGAAAGAGGATGAATTAGTTAATGCAATCAATGCTTTGATTGACAGGACATATATTTATACCCCTTCAAAACGCTTTGAAAGGCTTGTGGATGAACTAGAATCACTTACTTTCAAGAATGTTAAAGCTGATAAAAATTATAAGACTGCTTTGGTAAATAAAGCCCAATTAATCTGTTCCTCTGACTGGTGCAGGGCAATTTCTAACAAATCAAGCAAATTAAAGCAGCTAAACAACATATTAACGCAATTAAGAACCAGCTAACCTAATTTCTTCCTTTTTTTCAACTTCTTTTTCAACTTCCTTCTTTTTTTCAACCTTTTCTTTCTTTTTAAGCTCTATAAATAAGCTTTTTTTCCTCCATTTTCTCCTACCACCAACATCTGTTGTTTCAAAAAGATTTGAGTCAGTCAATGCCTTCAAATAAGGGTATAAGCTCCGTTCATTCTTATAATTGATTCCAAACAACTCCAAGATCCTGCGCCTAATCTCTTCCATATCAATCCATTCTTCAAAACTAACAACATTAATCAAGTGATATGCTTGGGTGTTTAGCTTAAAATTCAAATAATCCCATAAATCATAGATTTCTTTCCTTTCAATAACCTCTTCTTTTGGAATTACCGGCATTTCCATTTGTTTTTCAATAATTGACGGTTTTTCTCCTTTATTAGAAAATAGGCTAAAAAAGCCACGGAACAGCTTTGAAATGAAACTCATGTTAGCATTATAATCAAACTCCTTTAAATATTTACCGTAATGACAAGTAAGTAAGGTAATTACATCTTGTAATAACTGTAATTACAGTAATATTTTTGCTTAACCAATAATGTTCTTTTGCTATTGTATCATACTGGTTTTGCACATTCAAAAACAAGGTGAAAAGTGAGTGAATTGATTTCGCCCAACACCTTTGTTTAGCAAGGCACTTCTTTGGAATTCCCTGAAAGTGAGCACAGCTGCCTTTTAATGGCTTGAAAAGTGAGTTTCAGAACGCATCAAAAAACAAGGCTTTTTATGGCGCTAAAAATAATTTAAAGCAAGGCAAGTACTTTGTTTTTAAAATAAAGCTTCTTGGGTTGGTGGATTTTATTTAAAATTCATAAAATAGCCCAGTTTGCTTGTTAAAAAGGACTTTTCTTAACAAAGTCGTTTGTCCAAGAATTTGCAAGTTTTAAGCATTGTTTTTAACAGTTTTTGCCTGTTTTTCAATCAGTTTTTTTAATGCCTGCAAATTTTTCATTTTCATTGGCGATTCAATTTTTCCGCCGACACCGTTTTCTTCTGAATAAACTACTCTGGTTCCTGAAGGTATTGTTTCATACCTATATGAACAAGAATATTTCTTGTTTATTGCGTGAAAGTCCAATTGCTTGTTTTTGACCAGCCCGGTTACTACAAGCGCAGGCTTGCTCTTATTATTTTCTCCGGCGACTTTTTGGTAATAAATTGTCCCGACTTTGGCGACGCGATCAAAAATCTTCTCTTTTATAATAGAAGGAATCCATTTTGGGGTATTCTTTGGGTTAAGCGTGAACTTAAAGACAGTTGCCACAGGTCTTTTAATTTCAATTACAAGCGTGTTCTTTTCCATGGTTAAGCAACCCGCAAAATAAAAAATAGCGGGGGTTGGAATTTCCCAAACTTTTTGGTTATCAAAAGAGTTTGTTTTGAACCAACGACCTCCGGGTTATGAGCCCGGCGGGCACTCCAGGCTGCCATAGGCAATCAACAGGGAACATAATCCTATTTGATTTCTACCCCGCTGCCGAGTACCTCTAAAAGGGTCTCGAAAGCCCCGCTAGTAAGTAGTAATATGGAATTGTTTAATAAACCATTATATTTATCAAAGAATTTTTTGTTTGACACCACCACCCACTGCCTGATTTTTGGGTGTTGTTTTTTTAAGCAAAAAGTATTTTTTGTTTAACTTTACTGTTTTTTCCTCGCCATTCTGCCAGTGCAACCTTGCATGAATACGATAGTTTTAAAATAAGGTTAATTTTAATAATTTCGGTTTGTATGAAATGCATTCGTGGATTATTCGTATTATTTATGCTGGCAATGCTTTCTTCATTTGCTTTTGCTGCCGATGATGCCTTGCCTTTGTCTTTAACTTCAGGTTATTCTTTGACTCCTGCAAAGATTTATCCTGGGGACGAGGTCACTTTAACTGTTTTCATTGAGAATACTGCCGCAGGCATTCAGGCCCTGAATACAAAAACCGAATTGTTGTTGGATAATTCTTTTGAGCCAATAGCGGTTTCAGAAAATCTGGGCACTATTTATCCGACCAGCACCAAGACATCGGTTTTTAGGTTTAAAGTAAAAAACTCTGCTTTTGCAGGAACGCATAAGCTTTCAGTCAATCTTACTTATGACAGGGGAACAACAGGCCAGGTTCAGCGGGCTTACGTTGTCGATGTGCCTATTTCAGAGTCCTTGTTTATAGACTTACAAAACATAGTTGCGCCTGAGAATGTTTATTTGAAGTCTTCATTCGCTGTTTCAGCAAAGATAGCCAATATAGGCAAGTCAAGTATCAGGAATCTTTATTTTAGTGTTGCGCCATCCACTGGAGACTTTACAGGCATTTTGCCTGTTTCAAGCACTAAAACCTTTGTCGGCAATTTGAATCCAGGGGAATCAAAAACCGCGTCTTTCGACTTGTTTGTTTCTGACTCAACTGCTTTAGGAAGTCATGCATTCAAGCTGATTGCTTCTTCAGTTGACTCAAACATCAATCAAACTGAATTCTTTTCAGTTAACGTAAAAGACAGGCCGGAATTGGTTATTTCAGGCATTGGTTATTCGTTTGCGGTTTCAGGGCAGAAGCGCGTGCTGCAGGGAACTGATTTTTCCCTGTCAGTCCAGTTAGAAAACATCAGCAAGGAACAAGCCAAGGCAGCCCAGGGAAAACTTTTATTCAATGAACCTGCTGCTGGCATTGTAGGTGCAAGCGAATCGTTCATTGGCTCGATTGACCCTGATGATACAGGTTCAGCCGTTTTTGACTTGGCTGTCTTGCCGGATGCCAAGCCAGGCAGTCATAAAGCAAGCATTGTTTTGACTTTCACTGATGAGGCAGGCAATAAACAAGAGCTAATTAAAGACTTTGAAATCTTCGTGGATGAAAGGCCTGCTGAACAACCGATTGCATTTTACATTACTCTGGTAATTGCCCTGGCAATAATTTACTTTATTGCCCGCATGTGGCTAAGGCGCTTTCCGTTAAGGAAAAAATAAGCCGGGCTTGCGATGATTAGGTTATCTTTCCTTAACTTGTTGCGTAGGAAGTCACGGACTTTTCTTGCCTTGCTAGGCATAATGATCGGCGTGGCAGCGTTAATTTCCCTTATTTCAGTGGTTGACGGCCTTCAAGGCCAGCTTAATGATGTCATCAGCGACCTTCAGGGAGTCTGGGTTTTGCAGAAGGACGCACAGGACGAACAGTTCTCCCGCATCGATTTGTCTCTTGGAAACAAGCTTGAAGGCATTCCTGGAGTCAGGGTCGCGGTGCCGGAAATTTATGCAATGGTTGAAACGATTGACGACAAGCCTGTTTCTTTAACTGATTTAACTAGCATGCCATTAATTTATGGCGTTGACTTAACAAAGTATTATCAAATGCGTGGCAGCGGCTATATTAAAAACATTGAGAAGGGAACAAAGCTTAATTTAGGTGAAAATGGCAAGGTCTTGCTTGGCAACGGGATTGCTGAAAAATATAATAAGTTCGTTGGTTCCACAATCAAGATTAATGGAGAAAAATTTGTAGTTAAAGGCATTTTTGAGGCAACCTCCTCTTTTTTGGGGGGAACAATATTTATGAGTTTGGATGACGCAAAAAAAGCAAGCAATTTTCCCCCTGGAAAGGTCAATATGTTCAGGGTTGATTTGATTGACCCTACCGAAGACAAGAAGATTGCAAGTTTAATCAACTTTAAGTTCGATGAGGTTGACGCCAAATCAACAAGCGATTTATCAGAGCAAATGGGCTCAGTTTTAGGCCAGTTCAGGTTAATGGCTGTTGCGGTTGCAGGGCTTGCTGCATTGGTGGCTGCGGTAGGCATTGTCAATACTTTGTTGATGTCTGTTTTGGAGAGGTTTAAGGAAATTGGGGCGTTAAGGGCTGTCGGCTGGACTGCCAGCAACGTCATGTTAATGGTTTTGCTTGAAAGCATTTTCATCGGCGTGCTAGGCGGAATTTTAGGCATTGTTTTCGGTTTTGTTTGCGCCAGCGCATTGAATGTTTTCTTTGGGCTGCCAATATTAATTTCTGCCGGTTTGCTGGCAGAGACTTTCTTGTTTGCTGTCTTTCTTGGCTTGTCTGCAGGCTTATACCCTGCGTTCAAGGCAAGCAGGATGGACCCGGTCCAGGCTTTACGCGGAGACTTATGAGGTGACTTAAATGAAGGTAATTGTTGAGGCAAAAAACATTGAGAAAGAGTATTTGATGGGCCAATCAGTTGTGCATGCGTTGCGCGGCGTTGATGTAACTGTCCATGAGAAAGACTTTATCGTTATTTTGGGGCCAAGCGGCTCAGGGAAATCAACCTTGCTTCACCTGCTCGGCGCTTTAGACCATCCGAGCAAAGGCCGTGTTTTCTTTGAAGGCAAAGACATTAGTTTGCTTGATGACTGGCATTTGGCAATGATTAGAAGGAACAAGATAGGCTTTATTTTCCAAGCCTTTAACCTGATTCCCACTCTTACTGCATTAGAGAATGTTTTAATCCCCACAATTCCAATGAGTATTGATAAAGATGCAGCGGAAGAACGCGCCAGAAAATTGCTTTCAATAGTCGGCTTAGAAAGCAGGCTGAGTCATAAACCAAAGGAGTTAAGCGGCGGAGAAATGCAGCGAGTCTCGATTGCCCGCGCCTTAATAAATAATCCTGCAATTCTTTACTGCGATGAGCCAACAGGAAACCTTGACTCTGTCACCGGAAAACAGATTGTTGAGTTAATGAAGTCCTTGAATGATAAAGAGGACAAGACTTTCGTCATTGTCACGCATGACCCCGGCCTGGTCAAGTATGCAAACAAAGTCTTTTACATGAAGGACGGCATGATAATGAAAGACCACACCAAAGAAATAAGATTACTTCAAAAAATAAGGGGTTAATCAAATTGATTAAAATTGCATTCCTTAACTTGTTGCGTAGGAAGTCACGGACTTTTCTTGCATTGCTGGGCATAATGATCGGCGTGGCAGCAATCATTGCCTTGGTTTCAGTTGTTGACGGCATTCAAGGCGAGGTCAAGAACATTTTCTCACAAATGCAGGGCGTTTCAGTGACCCAGAAAGGCTCTTTTGGCCCAATAAGTTCAGGTCTCGATGAGTCTTTAGGCAATGAATTTGAGGCAATGCCCGGGGTCAGGGTTGCGGTGCCGCAAATAATAAATACTGCATTATCGGTTGATGACCAAAAAATAGCAATGGGGCTGTCCGGCGTTCGGATGATCGGCTTTGATTTTGATAAATACCTGCTTGCAAGGAATGCGCCTTACATGACCAACATGGTTGAAGGACAGATGCTTACCTCAAAAGATGAAGGTTATGTGGCAATCGGCAAGTCTGTTAAAGATGCTTACAATAAAGTGGTTGGCTCAACAATCAAAGTAAATGGAAAAAAATTCAAGATAAAAGGGGTTTTTTCCTCTTCATCAACTTTGATTGACCAGACAATTGCCTTTAACTTAAAGGATTTGCGTGACTTGCTTGTTTTCCCTGAAGGCAGGGTAACTGCTTTCTTGCTTGACCTGGATAATCCTGATGATGACCAAAAAATAATTCAACAAATAAAATTCAAGTACCCGAACCTTAATGCAAGGACTGCTTCTGATTCAAGTGCAATGATCGGCGACCTGTTTGAGAATCTTCGCTTGCTGGTTTTTGCTGTTGCCGGCCTGGCTGCTGTTGTTGCCGGTGTCGGAATCATGAATACTTTGTTGATGTCTGTTTTGGAGAGGTTTAAGGAAATTGGGGCGTTAAGGGCTGTCGGCTGGACTGCCAGCAACGTCATGTTTATGGTTTTGCTTGAAAGCATTTTCATCGGCGTGCTAGGCGGTTTGCTGGGCATCGGGCTTGGCTTTATTGCAAGCTATGGTTTGCAGTTGGCTGGACTGACAGCGAAAGTAACCTTGGAATTAGTTTTGCAAGCATTTGTTTTTGCTTTGGTGCTTGGCTTGGTCGGGGGCATTTACCCAGCCTATCGTGCAAGCAAGATGGACCCAATACAAGCATTGAGGGAAGAATAATCAGCTTTTAATGAATTTTGCCAGGTCTCTTATTTCTGAATTAACTGATTTTATCTGGTTTTCAATGCCCTGCATTCTTTTCTTGCCGTCAAGCGTTTCCATTGTATTGCCGCATTCAGGGCATTTAAACTCGTATTCTGCTGCTACCTCAAAAGGGAATAAATTGCATTCTTTGTCGCAGCTGAAGAAAACATAATTGCTTTCAAAGCTTTTCCTTGTCTCGAGTTTTTCAAGCCTTTCAGCCTGGTTTTCAAGAATTAGCTCAGCGATTCTCTTTGGCTTGATATCCCACTTATAGGTATACCAGCCTGTTTTCATGTTCCGGGTCCGGTCATAGCTTGCAATGCCGCGGAAGTGAAGCCTGTTAAGGATTGCCCTGATTTCAGTAATCTTTAATTTCAAGCCCTTGCCAATCTCTTCGTCAGTCAATGGCTTGCTTTTGCCTGCGCAGACTTTCACAAGCGCCACCGCACCGTCTCCACCGAGGTTTCTTAAAAAATTCCTTGTTACCCCGAACTCAAGAATTCTTTTAGCAATGACTTTTTTAGGCATCAGTCAACCCCTTAAACAGCAACAGACAATAAACTATTGGCTCAATAAATAATTTAAACCCTTCCTAAAATGATTTAAGCGAGTTTAGCGGTTTTTCTGCCCTTTTCCTGGGGAATTATTTCCTTTCTCGCATTCAAAAACTTTTTTTCAAGCTCGCTTCCCTCAAAAAATTCATGCAGGAACACAGCCAAGGCAGCCACTTCGCTGTGAGGCTGCAGGGTAACTGAAACATTGCAGTCAGATAATTCAAAGAATTCTCTTGGGACCTTTTCGCTTCCAATCAACACAAGCAACTTTGTTTTATTTCTAATCTCTGGAATTTTTTTTTGGAAGGGAATTCCGAAAGCAGTCAGATGAGTTATGTAGAAGCCTTGTGTTTTTAATTCTTTTAAAGCGTTTTTCCAGTCTTCCCTGAAGATTGTTTCGAATGGCCCGCCAAACTTTTCAGTCACCTTATCCAAGCTTTTTTTCAGCCCGGCATCTTCTTTCGTAAAAATTATTTTTCTTGCGCCAAAGGCCCTTGCGACCAGGCCGCAGTGCGTGTCAATCCGGTAGTCTCTGAAAAGCCTTTTTGAATACCTTAGGACAATGGCTTCTTTTTCCATGATTTAATTAAGCAAAAATACCCTTTTAAATGCATTTATCTTTTTATTTGTTGTATGCTTGACATCAAACTCATTAGGGAAAAGCCTGATTATGTCATTGAGAGGCTTTCAACAAGGCACCAGGAATTCCCGATAACTGAAGTAATAAAACTTGACTCTGAGTGGAGAAAGCTTCATTATGCTGTTGACTTGCTTAAAAGCAAGAAAAACCAGGCAAGCATCGAAGTATCCAAGGCAAAGGACTCTAAAGAAAAACAAAAACTAATTAACGAGACAAAAAAAATCTCTGAAGAAATAACCGGGATTGATGAAAAAAAACGCTTATTGAAACAAAAAATAGACTCTTTAATGCTTTCAATCCCTAACCTGCCTTTAGATTCAGTCCTTTTGGGCAAGTCTTCTGAAGACAACAAGGAAATCTTAAGGAAAGGAACCATTCCTAAATTTTCTTTCAAGCCAAAGCCTCATTATGAATTAGGCAAAGAACTCGGCATTCTTGACTTGGATGCTTCTGCAAAGTTAGCAGGCACTGGCTTTTATGTCTTGAAAGGCTTTGGCGCAAGGCTTGAAAGGGCGTTGATTAATTTCTTCCTTGACTTTCACTTGAAAAATGGTTTTATTGAAGTCTGCCCGCCAATTTTAGTTAATGAAAAGACAATGACTGGCACTGGACAATTGCCTAAATTCGAGCAGGACTTATTCAAGACAAGGGAAGGTTATTATCTGATTCCGACTTCAGAGGTTCCGTTGACCAACCTTCATGCAGAAGAGATGCTTGAAGAAAATGATTTGCCGAAGCATTATTGTGCCTTCACCCCTAATTTCAGGGTTGAAGCTGGAAGGCATGGCACTGAAAGCAGGGGCATTTTCCGCTTGCATCAATTCGACAAGGTGGAAATGGTTAGCATCTGCCTGCCAGAGCAAAGCACTAAAGAGCTTGAATTCTTGCGGAAACAATCTGAAGCATTGCTTGAATTGCTTGAACTTCCTTTCAGGACACTGGAATTATGCACTGCAGACCTGGCTTTCAGTTCTGCCAAAACATATGACTTGGAAGTCTGGTCTCCGTTCCTTGAAAAATATCTTGAAACTTCTTCAATAAGCAATTGCACTGACTTTCAGGCAAGGCGCATGAACACTAAATACAAGACAAAAGAAGGCAAGGCATTTGTTCACACGCTTAACGGCTCTGGACTTGCAACGCCCCGCTTATTGATTTCATTAATCGAATGCAACCAGCAGGAAGATGGCAGCATTAAAGTCCCAAAATGCCTGCATAAATACACCGGCTTCAAGGAAATAGCCAAGGAATAACTTATTTAAACGATTCTCATCTAATTTTTACTGTGGGCCCGTAGCTCAGCCTGGTAGAGCACTAGCCTTTTAAGCTAGCTGTCCCGGGTTCAAAATCTAAATTCATTTCATTCTTTTGATTTGTGTTTGGATGAAATTCCCGGCGGGCTCGCTTTAACTTTGAAGGAAATGATTTAATGGCTAAAACAAGGGCTCCGTTTTTTGCTCAATCACGCGTGTCTTGTAGAGCTGGAGGGATGGGCGTGCAGACAAGAAAAAGAATGAAGAAAACTCCAGTAAAACCACTTGAAAAACTTCCGAAAAAACTCTTTGTTAGAAAGCCAATGACTGCTGCAGAGTCAAAAAGATTCATTACAGCAAGCATGAAAGCAATAGGCATAACTCCCGTCTTTAAGAAAAGTTCTTTCTCGCTTGTCAAGAACAATAAAAAGATTTTTTCTCTTGATTTCGAGTTTCAAAAAGAATTCAACAGGGCATTGATTAATAGCGTTTGTTTTTCTGACCCTAAATTCGAGGAATATGGTTTAGCAACCCTAGTTTTAAGTCATTTCATTAATGTCTGCAGAAACAGGAAAATTAAGTTTATTCAAGGTGAGTTTTGGACTGGAAAAGGACAAAAGTTTGCTGAAAGAAATAATTTTGAAAAGGTTTCAAACAGGCCAGGAAACAACTATTATTATCTTGGGTTGAAATAGGTGATGAAATGGCATTTCAGTTGAAAACAAGAAAGTTAATTGAGAAAGACAAGACTGTTTGCTTTGTCACTTCAAGCAATAAAGGCAAACCTAACGCGATTTACGCCGTTTCCTGTGGCTTGTTTGAAAACAAGGTATTGCTTGCTGACTGTCAGATGAACAAGACTTTCAAGAACTTAAAAGAAAACAAGCAGGTAACGATTGCAGTCAATGACGCAAAGAATTATTTCCAGTTGAAAGGCAGGGCAAATTACTTGAAAAAAGGCAAGTATTTCTCGATAGTGAAAAAGATTAATGAAGGCACGCCTTACAAGCCAAAAGGCGCTGTTTTGGTAACAATCAAGGAAATTTATGCTTTAGATACAGGTAAAAGAATTTTCTGAACAATTACTTTAAATTTCTTTCACTGTAAGTTTTTATTTAAGTGGGCCCGTAGCTCAGCCTGGTAGAGCACCTGACAGAATGGAAATAAATTATTTTGATTTCTTCTGGGTGAACCTCTTAAACTTTAACTGGAGTGAGCAGGTCGTCCCGGGTTCAAATCCCGGCGGGCTCGCTTTATTCTTTCATTAACGCGGTTTACTCATACCTTAATGCTTCAACAGGCTTGAGTTTTGATGCGGTTCTTGCAGGCAGCAAGCCTGAGACAATGCCGATGATTGTTGATAGCGCAACAGCTATTATGACGAGTTGAGGCGTTACAAGCGTTGTCATTCCACCGCGCATCATTGGCACAGAAATTATTCCGATGCCTGACATGCCAATAGATATTACCGTGCCAATAATAACCCCAATCACGCCGCCAACCAAGCCGAACAACCCTGATTCTATCACGAACAACAGCAATACCTCCTTGTTTGTCGCGCCCAATGCCTTGAGAATGCCTATTTCCCTTGTTTTTTCAAGCACTGAGGTGAACATGCTGTTTGCAACCCCTACCGCGCCCACAATCAGTGACACTGCGGCAATCGCTGCCAAAAACAAGGTAAGGGTTTCAGTCACCGAACTGACTTGTTCCTGGATTGCCTGCGCTGATGTTATAGTGAAGTCCTTGTTTCTTTCAGTTACCCTTCGTGAAATCAGTAAGGTTTGCGTTAATTCTTCAGTTGTTTTATCAATAAGCCCGGTATCTTTCACTTTTGCCTGAATTGACGAGAAAATGTTTTTGTTTATGTCAGTAACTTGCCAGGCCCCCTCCAGGGACATGAAAATTGTTGAGTCATTTTGTCCGAAGCCAGCGTCAGTGCCTGAAGACTTCAATATGCCTACAACAACAAAAGGCTTTTCCTCAATTGCAAGGGTTCTTCCTAAAGTGACTGGTTGCTTGAACATTCCATTGGCTATCCTGCTCCCAATCACTATTGCCGTCGAATCGCTTGCGCTCAAATACCTGCCTGAAGCCAAATCAAGATTTGAGGTTTCTTGCCAGGTGTTTGGGTTGACGCCGCGAATGCTTGCATTTGCTTTCTCAGCCAGGAAAACCACTGACCCCCTTCCTGAAACAATTTCAGTCACATACCCGACATTGGGGTTTCCCCTAATCATGCTTGCATCAGTTTTAGTTAGTTCTGGCTCTTTTGTTGAAATGCTTGATGCCGCGCCAGGCTGCCTTTCAGTGCCTTCCCTGAAAAAGCCTCCGAAGCCGCCTGCTCTTTCAAATCCGGGGCTTATCGTGAGAATGTCTGCGCCGAAACCTGAAAGCCTCTCACTGACGCTCGCTTGTGCCCCCTCTCCGATTGAGATTATTGATACGACCGCAGCAACACCGATTATTATTCCCAAAAGCGTCAGCCAAGAACGCAATTTTCTGTGCATGATGCTGTTGACTGACAGCTTGAAGGAATCCTTTAGCTTCATAATGCATCACTATTGTTTCCTGTGTATTCCTGTTTTTTGAACAAACTTTTTAATTGAGTTGCGGCAGAAAAACCAGGCAAGCAAAACAGCCGAGACTATCGCTGAAGCAACTGAAGCCAAAAGATTTGAGTTCAGCAGGAAGATTACTGCAAGGAACAGCACTATTACTATTGCAAGGACTATTGCCAGGTTTTTCCAGCTTTTTTTCCCCTTGAACTTATTCCATGCGATTCCAGCACAGATTATTGCTGCAAGCAAGGCCCAAGACAACCAAGAAAGCGTGCCTGTCTGCTGGCTTGAGAACGTGCTAGACTGGACGCTGGATGCGTTTTGGTTTAACTGAATTGTTTTCTGGATGCTCTGCCTTTCTCCAGTTGTATCTGTGTAGTCTATTTCCAATAATAAGCCTCTTTGCATAGTCCTTGCATTGTTAAAATCAACTGTTTGTTGCGTTGTTCTTTGTCTGAATGCGTTCGCTTGGTTGCCTGCAGGCCCATTGTTCAAGTCATTGTTTCCAAAGCTAGATTGTACCTGAAAGTTTGCCAGCGTAAAGTCCCCTTTATTCAGGTTTCCAAGTATTGCTATGCTGCTTCCGCTGACAGAAATACCTGGTTGAAGGGGTATTTTTGCAACTACGGCTCCAGCGTTATTTGAGCCGATATTCGCGATGCTTAAAGACAGCTGGCCTGAACTCAAGATTTCAGCGCTTACCTCAAAGTCTGTTTTTCCCCCAATGATTAAGCCTACTTGCGAGGTTTGTGTTTTTGTGCCGTTGACATCTGTGAAAGCCAGTGTAATGTTTAATGAGTAAATGCCCGGAGTGATATTCGGGTCTGCTGCGATTGTGTAGCTAATCTCGGTGGTTTGGTCCGGCTGTATTTCTGGAACAAACCTCTTGTTGTCAGAGCCTAGAGGCAAAATCAGGTTATTTGTTTCCTCCCAGTAAAAGGAAATGTTTGATACCGCGGTTCCGCCGACGTTTTTAAGGCTGAATGTCAATTGTGTCTGGTTTCCGGGATTTATTATTTTAGGCGATAGTGTCACATCAATATTTTTTTCTGTCTTTGAAACTGGCACAACAATATTTTGTGTTTCTTTCACTGGAGTGCCATTCCTTAAGTAAGTCATTGTCAGGAAAATAGCATAATATCCTGGCAAGGTGTCTTCTTTTGCCTTGAACCTGAAGACAAGCGTCTTGATTGAATCCGCCTGTATTAATGCAGCAGAATCATTCAAGGAAATTGGTTCAAACTGCTTTCCAACGTCAAGCACGCCATTCAAGTCCACTATAGAATATGTTATGCCCCTGTTCTTGATGTCTACTGCCAAGCTGATGTCGTTGCCTGCGTAGATGGTTGAAGGCAGGAACCTCGTGTCGGTAATCTCTGTTAGATATGCATACTCTGCAGTTTGTGTTGTTGCATGCGTTGTCTGCAGAAACATTAAGCTGACAAAAAACAGCGCAATGATTGGAATTTTTTTATTCATTCAAATCCCTCCTTGGACTTCCAATTTTTTGCATAATCACATCCCTTAATTGCTCTGGCGTTGCATCCGATGGCAGGCCAAGAGCGCTTTTGACCTGTTCTTCTGTTGCGTCTGAAGGCAACCCTAAATCTTGCTTAACCCAGTTCATGAAACCCACGCCATTAAAGTCTTGTCTCATCCTGTTGAAGTCAGCAGGGTTCCAATTAAGGTCCCTGTTACGCCAATGCCTATTTAAGTCAGAGGTTGGTGCTGAAGCGTTTGTCTTGCTTGTTTTCGTGGTTTGAGTGCAGCCCGAAAGCATTACTGACAACAGGACAAGCAACAATAAGGTAACTGAACCTTTTTTCATTAATGTTCCCTCTTTTTATGGTTTTTTCCGTCATGGATTATTTTTCCGTCTTTTAACTCAATGATTCTTCCAGCGTATTCTGCGATGTCAGGTTCATGCGTCACAAGCACGATTGTCTTGCCGTGTTTTTCATGCAATTCTTTGAATAACTCAAGTATTTCGTGGCTTGTTTTGGTATCAAGGTTTCCTGTTGGCTCGTCAGCCAAAATCATTGAAGGGTCTGCCGATAAAGCCCTTGCAATTGCAACTCTTTGCCTCTCGCCGCCTGAAAGCTGTGCAGGCAAATGCCTTATCCTTTCTTCAAGGCCTACAAGTCTTGCAAGCGCCTTTGCCTTTCTTTCAATCTCTTTTTCCTCAAATTCATGAATCCTCATTGGCAAGGCAATATTGTCGTGAACATCCAGCGTGGGATAAAGGTTAAAAGTCTGGAACACAAAGCCAATCTTCCTGCCCCTAATCCTAGCCAGTTCTGATTCAGGAAGCTGGGTGATTTCCCTGTCATCCAGAAAGACCAAGCCTTTTGTCGGCACATCCAGAGCGCCAACCATGTTCAGGACAGTTGACTTGCCTGAGCCTGACACGCCAACTATTGCCACAAACTCTCCGTCCTGAACACTGAAGCTGATGCCTTTCACTGCAGGCACTTCCACTGAATCCATCTTATAGACTTTCCACACATCCCTTAACTCTAATACCGTTTTATCCAAAGTGCGCCACCGCCTTGCGATTAATTTAAATTACTTTGCAACCATTAATAAGTTTTATTGCAACGACTTGAAACCAGTTTTAAGATGATTTGAAACGAGGTGAAACATGAAACCAATTGAAACTATTCCTATGTTAAAGCACAAGTACACAATAGTAATGATTTTGTGCTTTCTTTACGCTGGCTTCTCAATCATAATGTTTTTTAACCAGGCTTATGGATTCATTTGGCGCACAGAATTGAATGGTCTGCCGACAATTGAAGTAGCCAACCTTGACTCAAATAATTTTAGGTCCCAAAACAGGGATTTTAATGTGTTCAGAACACCACGCGATCCCTTCATGTCAATGACTTCGTCAACCTCTTTGTCGCTCTTGATCGGGGGCGTAATCTCGATTCTTGCAGGCATTACGATCTTTAGGCTGACAAGGGAAAAAGAAATCAAGCAAGTAAAGTATGACACCACGGTCAAGCTATTGTTGCCTGACGAAAAACAAGTCATTGAAGCCTTAAAAGAATCAAACAACGAACTAACTCAGGCAAAAATCACCAAGAACACAGGTCTAACAAAAGTCCAGGTGCATAGGGCAATTAAAAAGCTTGAAGCAAAAGGGGCAATAGAAAAGCATGACTTTGGTTTGACAAACAAAATTATTCTCAAGAAAGACTTCATTGATTAAATTCAATTAACCGCGGTTAGTTTTTTTCCCTTAAAATCTTTTCCTGCAAGCCGATTTCAATCCAGGCCCAAGCCCATACAACTGACTCGAAAGCCCTGACAAAATCTTTTTCCTTCAAGAAGTGCCTTGCATCCTTTAAATAAGCGTCAATATTCGCAAGAAAATCCTTTCTTCCTTGCGCTTGCTTTCTCTTTTCCACTGCTTTTTCAAGCCATTTATTCGTTTCATTAATTAATTTTTGTTCAGTGTCTTTGCCAGCCATGACCTTTTAGTGGTTAAAAGCAATTAAAAAACAACCATTAAGTTGTGGCAGCGGCAGAATGCCGTGCTTGGAAAATGATTTATAAATGAAAAACATTTTTGTGTCATGCAAGACATTTCTCCTGATGAATGTGAATTAATCGGAATCATTTTAGGCGATGGCAACATTTACACTATCGGCAATAAATATGTTGTAGGCATTACAGGCAATAAGGCAGACACGGAATACTTTACGCACATTCAAAAAATGATTTTTTCTATTTGGGGCAAACAAACAACGCCATTTGTAAGTTCTGGCGCACTCAGAATAAGATTTAATTCCAAGCCAGTGGTTTTGCGTTTGATTAACTTTTTTGGAATTCCTGCAGGCAAAGGAAAATGTGAAAAAATAAGAATTCCTGAAATAATTGCACAAGATTGGAATAAAGCAAAACATTTAATTCGCGGCTTTACAGATACTGATGGATCAGTCTTCACTGCAAACAAGCCAGGCAGTCCAAATTATCCCTCAATTGAGATAACCACCACAAGCAAGACAATCGCCGGCCAAATAAACTATTTACTTGCAATAAATGGCTTTAAGCCGGCAAATGTCAGGCAATACAAGCAAAAGCAATTCAGGGTTGTTTATAAAGTTGCATTGAATGGCAGGAAAAACTTGCATGCCTGGCTTGGCGAGATAGGGTTTTCTAATCCACGTAAACTACAAACAGCCAAAAAAGCGCTTGGCATCATATTTTAAAAACAATTCTTAGTTAGTTTTTTAACGGGGCTGTAGCTCAGTCCGGGAGAGCACACGAGAAGCTAATGCGATAATTTTTATTGTATTCCTTCTGTGACGCTGAAGAGTTGCTCAAGGTATCGAGTACTTTTCATCCCTTGACTGGCCTAGTTACCGTGACGTCGCGGGTTCAAATCCCGCCAGCCCCATTCCAGTTATTTCAAGTGATTAGCATGAATGAAGAAAAAGTGAAAAGGGAAAGAAAGAAGATTGAATTCTGGGCTGAACAGATAGCCGAGAAAATAATTGCCAGGGAAAAATTCAGCTATCTTGAAAAGCCATTGCCTTCAATAAAGAAATGGACTGTCAAATCAAGTTCTTCTTTAAGTGGTGTTCTGCATATCGGCAGGCTAAGCGATATTATTAGGAGCGAAGCTGTCTTCCGTGCTTTAAAGGAACGCGGCTTTCCAGCTGAATTCATTTATGTTACTGAGGACATGGATCCAATCCGTTCGATTCCTAAAGGAGTGCCGAAAGAATTCGAGAAATATGCTGGCTTTGCTGTAAGTGATGTGCCAGACCCTTTCGGCTGCCATAAATCCTATGCATTGCATTTTAAGGAAGAATTCTTGAAAGTCTTGTCTGATTTTTTGTTTGAAGAGCCAACAGTTTATTCAATGAGGGAAGAATACAAGAAAGGCAGTTTTACTGAAAGCATTTTGGCTCTAGCAAAAAAACAGGATGAGTTAAGGGCAATTATTGAAAGAGTCCAGGGAAGCGAGCTTCCTGCTGAATGGAATTTCTGGAAGCCTATCTGTGATAAATGCGGCAATCTTCAATCAACTCAAGTCACGAAGATGGAAGGAACTAAGGTTTATTACAAGTGTGTTGATTATGAGTTTGAAAAAGTCCTTGCCAAAGGCTGTGGATTTGAAGGAGTGCAGGACCTTGCTAAAGCCAATGGAAAGATGGCTTGGAAGTCTGAATGGGCAGGCCAGTGGAAGTTCTGGCAAGTCTGCTCTGAAGGCGCTGGAAAAGATTATAATGCCCCTAACTCAGCCTGGTTTGTCAATGCAGAAATCTGCGAAAAATTGCTTGACTTTCCAATGCCTGAACCAATCTTTTACGAGCACATAATCATCGGCGGAGAAAAAATGTCTGCCTCTAAAGGGAATGTGGTTTATCCGGTTGAATGGCTTGAGGTTTCACGGCCTGAAGCTTTGAAGTACTTATACATGAAAAAAATTAACAAGACAAGGAATTTTTTATGGGCTGAAGTACCTGCTCTTGAAAGAGAACTAGACCAGGCTGTTGAAAAGACTTTCGAGCCAGGCAAGACAGCTGACGAGAAAGAATTATTGCAGGCAAACAACCTTTACAAGTATTCTTTAACTAAAAAAAGAAAGCCTTCAGTTATCCCATTTGATTATGATTTGGCAGTAATGTTTGCCCAGTTATTCAAAGACAATGACATTGCTTTAAAGGCATTGGTTGAGCAAGGGCACTTAACAGGAAAAGAAAATAAAGATGTTTTAAGCCAGGCAAAGGAAAGGCTTGACCATGCAAGAAAATGGGTTGAAAAATACGCTCCAGCGGAGCAAAGAATTTCTTTCGCTGAATCAATTCCTTCAGGCTTAAAAGAAAAAACAGGCAATGATGCAAAACAAGCATTTAATGAAATAATTGCTTTGCTTCCAAGCCTTAAAACCCATGAAGAAATTCAGACAAAAATTTTTGAAGTAATCAGGAAACTGGCTTTAAAGCCAAAAGCTTTCTTCCCACTAATTTATCAAGCATTGATGGCTAGAGACCAGGGCCCAAAGCTCGGTTCATTAATCCTGGCCTTAGGCAAAGAAAAAGTCATTAATCGCTTGAAAGAACTGACAAAATAAACCAGTTCGTTTAACGCCGTTCTGGTATTCGTTTTATTAAATTGTTTGTTTTACTAATTTCATTATTATCTTAAGTTGGGAAAGTTATGCAATATTCTGAACCAGACTTGTTTGCTGGATTGCAAAGGGTTACTGAAGCCATTGACCCCGTGTTATTCGCTTCGCTTGACGAAGTCAAGGAAAACAAGTCATTGTATGAAAGCATGCATTATGCCATCTCAACCGGAGGCAAAAGGCTCAGGCCCTCGCTTGTTTTTTTATGCGCTGACCTGTTTAACCAGCCCAGAGAAAAATTCACTGCTGTTGCCGCGGCTTTTGAACTGCTTCACAACTTTACCTTAATCCATGACGATATAATGGACAGAGCAAATATGCGCAGGGGCAAGGAAACCCTTTACGGAAGATACGGCAAGGAAGTTGCAGGCATGGCAGGAGACGCGATGTTCGCCTCGGCTTACAGGAAGCTTGAAGACCTGCAAAAGAATTTCACGCCAAAAAAAATCCTGCAGGTAACCAACTGGTTCACCACAGCCACTTTTGAGTTGGTTAAAGGGCAGGTAAGGGAATTAGAGCTGCAGAAAATGCATGAGGTTTCATTAGAGGATTATGATTATGTTATCAAGAACAAAACAGCCAGCCTGGTTGTTGCATTGCTTAAGTCAGCTGTTTTTCTTGCAGGCGGTAAGAAAAAAGACTTGAAGAACATTACAGTTTACGGCGAATCTTTAGGGCAGGTTTTTCAGTTAAAGGACGATGTTCTTGACCTGACAGCAGGCGAAGAATTCGGCAAGGCAATCGGCACTGACATCAGAGAAGGAAAAAAGACATTGATTGCATTGCATGCTTTAAGCAAGCTTTCGAAAGAAAAAGCATCCAGATTAAGGCAGATTCTTGAAAAGCCTTCAGTTGAAACAACTGACGCCGAGGTAACTGAAGCAATCAAGCTAATCAATGAATCAAATTCAATTCAATTCACTGAAAACCATGCCCTTAAATTGCTTGAAAATGGCAGGAAAGCATTGCATAAGTTTCCTGAAAACAGGGGCAGGGACTTTCTAGAACTAGCATTGGATTATGCCTGGAAAAGAAGCAAATAGGCTACGTATTATATATAACGCGGCTTTTTTTGGTGTTGGCGTAACTTTGCTCAATGGCAATAGAGGATTATCTTTCTTAAAAAACAAGATGTGGGTGATTATATTTTTTTGTTAACTATTTGGTTGAATATGTTTAAACGCAACTTTTAAATCTACAATATCTTATTATGTATGTGGGGGAAAGCGTGGATTTTAAACAGGTTTTAAAGGAAAAAAGAGAGCTTATTTGGAATGAAATACAGAAATATCATGGCGTGTTGGATTTTGAGCTTGAAGGATACGAGGATGTAGTTAAGTTTCATAAGGACCTTAGTTTAGATTATCCGAAAAGGCTTGGAAAGTATGTTAGGCCTTCGCTTGTCTTATTAATGTGCGAGGCTTTAGGAGAGAATCAAGAAAAAGCTTTGCCTACTGCTTGTGCAATGCAGACTTCAGAGGATTGGATTCTAGTTCATGATGACTATGAGGATGGCTCATTAGAAAGAAGAGGAGATAAGGCACTGCATTTAAAGTATACGCCTGAACTTGCTATCAATGCTGGTGATGCATTGCATGTTATTCAATGGCAAATGCTTCATTCAAACAAGGATGTTTTGGGTTATGAAAAGACTTTTCAGGTAATGGATGAGTTTGCTAGAATGTTGCATCGTACAATATTAGGCCAGACTGTGGAGATTAAGTGGATTCAGAATAATAAATTTGATTTGACTGATAAAGATGTTTTTTTTATCATGGACGGAAAAACAGTTTATTATACTATTGCCGGTCCGTTAAGGTTGGGTGCAATAGTTGCTAATGCCAGTAAAGAACAGCTTGATGCGATTTATGAGTTTGCAATTCCTTTAGGCAGGTGTTTCCAGCTTAGGGATGACTTGCTTGACCTGACAAGCGATTTTGCGGGATTAAAAAAACAGTTTTGTAATGATATTTTTGAGGGAAAGAGAACAATAATGCTAACGCATTTGTTAAATAATGCCAATGATTCTGATAAGAAAAAATTAAAGGAAATTCTTTCTAAGCCGAGGGTTAAAAAAACAGAGGCAGAGGTTAGGTGGATTAGGGATTCAATGGATAAGCATGGAAGTATTGATTATGGGATGGCGTTAGCTGAAAAATTAGCTGGCCAAGCAAGGGAATTGTTTGAATCAAAGCTTTCATTCCTTCCTGAAAGTGAAGCAAAAGATGCGCTTAGAGCCGGAATTGACTTTATTTTAACAAGAACACAGTAGACACAACCAAAACATCTCTTTAGTTTTTAGATTGGCGTTAAACTCTCAAGTTAACTATTTTTAAACCAAGGGATTTTAAGCACTGAAAAAGCAAGTCTTTCATGGGAGTTTCTGGAAAGCACTTGCTTGTCTTGGCTTGCCTAGTCTTTTTCTCTGAAAGTGTTTTAAGCTTAGAGGTTAATGGCATTGTTTTTCCGAATGGCTTGACTGCAGAGCCTGGGCAGGAAATTCAAGGATATTTCCCTGGATATGTGACTCAAACAAGTCATCCTATGAATAATTTTTTTGAATGCTATACCTATGCTTATCCTGGAGACAAACTAATTAGTTTTGATTGGAATAACTTAATGATTTGGAGTGCTAAGATACAGCCAGTGCTTATTTCAAGCAATTATTCACAGCACACTTGTCAATGGTCTTATCCTGGAGCTGATTTTTCTATCAGCAAGAATCAAACTAAAGGCGGTGCTGTTCAGCTTGATTATAAATTGAATGGCGTTTCAAAAGCAAGCATTGGAGTTTATTTTAAGACAAAGCCAGTTACCTTGCATGATTATGCTGGTTTATGGCGTAATGCTCCTTTTTACATAAACTTTTTTCCTTCAAGCGAGTCAACGATAATAAAATTTACTTCATTCAATTATGTTGGAAGTAATTATTATGGGACAAGCGCATTCATCAATGTTGATGGCAATAATGAATTGGCTTTTTATTCTTTTGACAATGATAATGTTTCTGAAGAGCCTAAAAGGATTTTTGTTGCGCTGGATTCTAATGCACCGTTGATTGATTTTAATTCTTTGAGTGAATGGCAGAAACAAGCTTTTGACTTTAATTTTAATGTGAGTGATTCTTTAAGCGGTTTAAAGGAAGTAAAATATAGGATTGACGGCAATGAATGGCTTGTTTTTACTGGAAACGCAAGCATACAGATAAGCACTGATGGTAATCACTTGATTGAATTCAAGGCAGTGGATTTTGCTGGCAATGAATCTAATGCAAGTACTTTCCTAGCACTTGATAGGATTGCGCCTAGAATTTCAGTTAACCTAGCCGAAGGCCAGGACATAAATAGTTTTGGTTATTCTTTGAATGGAAGTTTTTTTGACGGGCATTCAGGCGTTAAGAGCCTACGCGTTTTTGTTGATGGAAATGAATTCAATTCAGCAATGCCTGATGGTATTTGGCTTTCGGATATTAATTTTTCAGGCAATGGTTTGCATGAAATAATCATTAAAGCACTGGATTTTGCTGGCAATGAAATAATAATTGACTTTAATATAAGCGTTTCAATTGCCGAAACAATTGTTGAAGCAAGTAGCCCAGAAAACCAGGACACTAATTTGCAAAACAACAACTCCGCAACAATACAAGAAACTGTTTTGGAAAATTCTTTGAATGAAGCCGAGCAAGAAAGCCAGAGCACAGTTCAAAACATTCAGCCAATAAATTCTTTAAGCAGTCAACCAACTAACTCATTTGGTAGTGCAAGCGGCTCGATAGGCAACAGTTCCGGCGGGTATTCTTCCAATGTTTCCATTAAAGCGCAGAATATTGAAGCATTCGAAGAGCCTGAAACAAGCGGGGAATTTGCTTTGCCTGGTGATGATACTTCTTCAGGCGATTTGTTGAGTGATTTGAATGCATTGCTTGAAGGAGATGAAGAAAAAGCAGTTGAAGAATCAAATGAGCTTTTTGTTGAACAAGACGAAGTAATTAAGGAAAAAAATAATGCGACTGGCTTTCTTGCTTTGAATGCCTGGAATTTTAGCAAAGGAGTTAATGAACTGGTTAATGTTGGCAGGCTGTTTAGTTTTGTAAGCAATCCAGTTTTATTCTTGGTTTCATTAATTTGGGCATTGGTTGTTTAAAAAATCAGATTTTAGTGAATTCTTCTTCTATTTGCTTGACTCTGATGCCTTTGCTTGTTATTTCTAATGGATGCAGGTCTTCAGAGTGCTTTGTAGCTCTCATTTTTCTTATGTGCAGTGTTCTATTGCTTTGAGTTCCGGTGCCCATGTAATGCAATACAATCACTCCGTCTGCAACGAATTCTTCAACCCCATAACGGCCGAAAGTCCTGCTGCCTTCCTCTATCTCAGAGATTAGGATGCTTGTCAGGCCAGCCCTCATCAGCATGAAGCTCAGTTTTAATGCTGCTTTCCTGACATCATTCACTGTCTCAAAATTAAAGCCTAAAGCAGGAATCGAGTCAATCACGCATCTTTTGGCATTGATTTTTTTGGCAATGCGCATTACCTCTAATAATAATTTGTCCAAGTCAAAGCCGGTAGGAGGCAAAGCCTGTTTTTCTTCTGAAGGCATTCCGATTTTTGCCACTGCACCGTCAACCAAGCTTAATAATCCTTGGTCTTCTAATGCTTCTAAGTCCCAGCCAAACCTCAGCATGTCTTCCCTGACTAAAGAAGCCCTTTCATCTAAAGTAACGTAAATGCCTGCCTCTCCTTTTTTCGCTCCATTGTAAATGAACTGCATTGCATAAATGGTCTTGCCTGTTCCGGTAGCGCCGGTAACCAGGATAGTCCTGCCTCTGGGAAAGCCTCCTTCTATCAAGCCATCCATTCCAGGAATCAAGGTAGGTATTCTGTCAAAAGGCTCTGTCATAACGCACCATGCTTTGATTTATTACTATAACCTTGTTTTTGTATTTAAGGTTATGCTTAAATTATATTCAATAAATAAATACCTAAGGAGTTCCTGTGAGAACATAATTATTAATAGATTACTGTCTGTTATTGGCTAAAGGAAGAAAGAATTTATTCAAGTGATTTTAATGCCTGAAGAGTTAAAGGAAGCAATGTTTTACAAGAAATCAAAGGATAAGACAGTCAAATGTTTTTTATGCCACCGGGACTGTGTGATTTCCGAAGGCAAGAAGGGTTTTTGCAGGGCTCGCAAGAATGTTAACGGAAAGCTTTACTCACTTGTTTACGGCAGGGCAGTCTCAATGGAAATAGACCCTGTTGAGAAAAAACCATTGTATCATTTCATGCCTGGAAGCTCTTGTTACAGCATTTCAACCTTGGGGTGTAATTTTGCCTGCCTTCACTGCCAGAATTACTCTATTTCACAGGCAGACCCTGAAAAGATTAAAGTGCCTTTCACTAGCCCTGGAGAAATAGTCGATGCAGCAGTCTCTTCTGGCTGTGAAGGCATTGCATTCACTTATACCGAGCCGACTATTTTCTTTGAGTATGCTTTTGATATAATGAAGCTTGCTAAGAAAGCAGGCTTGTATAATGCCTGGGTGACTAATGGCTATATGTCAAAGCCTGTTGTTGAAGAATTAAAGGGCTTGTGCAATGCAAGCAATATTGACTTGAAAGGCGATAAAGCTTTTTATGAGAAAGTGGTTGGCAAGGTAAAAGTAGAGTTTGTAAAGGAAAATATTGCATTGCATCATAAGCTTGGCATTCATGTTGAAGTAACTAATTTGGTTATTCCCGGATGGAATGACAGTGAAGCACAATTAAAAGAAGTCATTGACTTTATTGCCTCTGTTGACAATGAAATGCCATTGCATTTCACCAGATTTTTCCCTGTTTATAAAATGCAGGATGTGCCTCCAACGGAATTAGCAATATTAAACAAGGCTTTTGAGATGGCTAAAAAGGCTGGCTTGAAGTACGTTTATGTCGGCAATACAGGCAACAGCTTTAACGACACTTATTGCCCTAAATGCAATAACAAGCTTATTGAAAGGGTTTTTTATTCAACTCACTTGATTGGCTTAAAGCAGGATTCAACCTGCAATAAATGCGGTTTTAAAACAAATATTATTCTCAGAAAGCTAGCATAAGCTAACTGATTTTAGAAAAATAAAAAAAAGAAAAATAGAATTAGGGTTTTACTTCGTTTTATGGGCAATTGAGTAAACCGCTTTCAAAGCGACTATTACTACTGCTGGTGCAACAAACGCGCCAATATTCAACAGGATTGATGCTAAGTATGGTCCAAGTTCTGGAATAAGGCCTAGTCCTGCTGTTCCTGCACCGAGCAATGCTATGCCTGCGATCAAGAACGAATTGATTTCTTTGTCCGTGATGTTCAGGAAGCCAACTATTAATCCCAAGATCGCCAGTGCTAATGGTGACCAAGCAGCCCAATCAGCCACAGGGAACAAGCCAGCAATGACCGCAATGATTACACCGATGATGAATGCATAGCCGCCTATGGTCTCTAAGTCGTTTTTAGCCATTCTTTCACCTCCAAAGGCAAAGTTATAGTAGAAAGTTTAAGCATTATTTAAATGTTTGCATTCCCAAAAAAAGTAATTCGTTGAAAAGCGAATTGTTTGTTGTTCGTTTTTTATAGTGCCTTAGTTTGTTTTTCAAACTGGCATGCATGCCCTGGATAGTGAAAGGCTTAAATAATTGAATGATTTAATTATATGCCTGGGAAGAATAATTTTTGGTGATTGAATGACTGTACTGATTGAAACAGAGGTTTTTCCTTTAAGGATCAGCCTTAAGACCAGAGAGCCTTCAAGCTTGCGCGTGAAAGTAACCAATAAAGGAAGTTCCCCGAAATTAATTTCTTTAGAGGTTTTTTTGCCTCACGAGCTTGGCTTTGATAAAAGCGCTTTAAACAAAGGCGTCAGGAGCCAGTTAGGGGTTTTAAAGCCAAACGAGTCAAAGGAAACTGTTTTCAAGGTTTACCTGAATCCTCCTGTTGCAAAAGAAGGGGTTTTTTCAGGAAAGTTAAGCGTTTTAGAGCATTACAAGGATTACAAGCAGATAATCCGCAATTACGAGAAAGAAATTACTTTCAGGATTGCGTAATTAACTTTATTATCTTTAATCCTGTTAGGGAGTTGGATCAGTGCCGAGAGAATTTGTTATTACAGAAATTAAGAAACGAAACGGCAGGATATTGCCTTTTGACCAGGAAAAAATAACTAATGCTATTTTCAAGGCAACTAATGCTGTTGGAAAGCCTGACAGGGTTTTGGCTAAAAAGCTCTCAGACCAAGTAGTATCGATTTTATTGCAGAGAAGAATCAAGCTTCCTGCAGTCGAGGAAGTCCAGGACCTTGTTGAAATGGTTTTAATCGATGCAGGCTTGGTTGATGTTGCCAAAGCATATATTCTTTACAGGCAGAAAAGGAAAGAGTTAAGGGAAGCAAAGCAAATCGCTTTCGGAATCTATGATGAACTGAAATTAAGCATTAATGCCTTAAAGGTTTTAGAGTCAAGATACCTGAGCAAAGACGAGGCAGGGCACATTACAGAAACCCCAAAGCAATTATTTCACAGGGTCGCTCATAACATTGCCTTGGCTGACAAGAAATACTCCAATAAAGCAGGCATTGCTGAAACAGAACAAGCTTTCTTTGACATGATGACATCTTTTGAATTCATGCCTAACTCGCCTACTTTAATGAATGCAGGCAGGCCATTACAGCAATTAGCTGCCTGTTTTGTCCTCCCTGTGGAAGATGCTATTGAAAGCATTTTCTCTGCAATAAAAGACGCTGCTTTAATCTTTCAGTCAGGCGGGGGCTGTGGCTATAGCTTTTCAAGATTAAGGCCGAAGGGAGACCGGGTCAAGTCAACTCATGGCATTGCATCAGGACCGGTTTCTTTCATGGATGCCTTTAACGTCATTACTGATGTCATTAAAGCAGGCGGCAGAAGGCGCGGTGCAAACATGGGCATTCTTCGCGTTGACCATCCAGACATACTTGAATTCATTACATCAAAAGAAAAAGAAGGAAAGCTAACCAACTTTAACATCTCTGTTGCCATTACAGACAAGTTCATGAAAGCAGTTGCTAAAAACGATGAATATAACTTAATAAGCCCGAGAACCAAAAAGGTTGTTAAAAAACTTAATGCCAAAAAAGTATTTGACTTACTCATTACAATGGCTTGGAAGAATGGAGACCCTGGCGTGGTTTTCATTGATGAGATTAACAGGCATAATCCAACTCCGCGAGTTGGCTTGATTGAATCAACTAATCCTTGCGGTGAAGTCCCGCTTTTAGGCTATGAAGCATGTAACCTTGGCTCGATTAATTTATCGAAAATGGTTACGAATGGAAGGGTTGATTGGGACAAGCTAGGCAATACAGTCAGGAAGGCAATTCATTTCCTTGACAATGTGATTGACATGTCAAGGTATCCGTTGCCTCAAATCACTAAAATGGTTCACGCAAACAGAAAACTTGGATTGGGGATAATGGGCTTTTCAGACATGCTCGTCCAGCTTGAAATCCCTTATGATTCTGTCAAGGCGGTAAAGCTTGCTGAAAGACTAATGCGTTTCATTAAAAGAGAGTCTCATGCAGAATCAGCCGCGCTTGCGAAAAAAAGAGGTGCATTCCCTAACTGGGTGAACAGCATTTATCATCCAAAGAAAAAACTTCATAATGCAACGCTGACAAGCATTGCCCCGACAGGAACAATCTCGATTATTGCAAACTGCAGTTCCGGCATTGAGCCATTGTTTGCTGTTTCTTTTGTAAGAAAAGTGCTTGAAGGACAGGAATTAATTGAAGTGAACCCATACTTTGAAAAAATAGCCAGGGAAAGAGGCTTTTACACTGATACTTTAATGAGGAAGATTGCTTTGCAGGGTTCAGTGCAGGGAATGAAGGAAGTGCCTAAAGACATTCAAAGAACTTTCGTTACTGCTTTGGATATTGCACCTGACTGGCATATTAAGATGCAGGCAGCATTCCAGAAGAACGTTGATAACGCGGTTTCTAAAACAATTAATTTCCCTAGTTCTGCAACCCCAGAGGATGTTGAAAGGGCTTTCCTTTTAGCTCATAAACTGAAATGCAAGGGCTTGACCATTTACAGGTATGGAAGCAAGGAACAGCAAGTTTTGAGCTTTGTCGGGCAGCCTGAAGGAAAAAAGGCAGTAGCTAAAAAAGAAGCTCCGGTAAGGCCAGAGCAAGAATACTGCCCTACCTGCGAATTGTAATTAGGGTGATTTGAATTCAAAACAAACTCGGGCTCATACAAGTCTTTACCGGCAATGGAAAAGGCAAGACAACAACCGCTTTAGGCATTGCTTTCAGGGCCGCAGGCCACGGCCTTAAAGTCTGCGTTATCCAGTTCCTTAAAGGAGGCAGTTATTTAGGCGAATTAAAAACAGCAAAAAAAATCCCTGAAATCAAGTTTTATCAATTTGGCTCTGATTGCTTGCATGAGGAAAGAATTGTTGACGGCGAATTAAATTGCAATGGCTGCAAGGAATGCTTTTTATTGAAGCAAGAAGACAAGGAAAACAGCAGGAATGCATTGGCTCTTGCAGAAAAAATCCTTTCAGGCAATGACTGTGATATTTTAATTCTTGATGAAATAAACCTTGCAATAGACCAAGCATTAATTTCATTGGATGATGCCTTAAAGTTAATTAAAATAAAGCCTAAAAACATTGAATTGATTTTTACAGGAAGGAATGCCCCGAAAGAATTGATTGACAAGGCTGATTTAGTGACTGTCTTCAGGCATTTAAAGCATCCATTCGATGAAGGCATTGGCTCAAGAAAAGGAATAGAATATTAAAATGCTTTCAAGCATAATTAATTCATGGATTTTTTTGAAGTACTTGAGAAAAGGCATTCAACCCGTTCATTTAAAGAAAAAATGGTTGAAGAAGAAAAATTAATCAAGTTGCTTAAAGCAATTAATTCAGCTCCATCAGCTGGAAACATCCAATCCTACAAAATATTTATTGCCAGAAAGCAAGAATTAAAAGAAAAACTTTCTTCAGCTGCTTTAAGCCAGACAGCAATCCTGCAGGCCCCGGTAGTGCTTGTTTTCTGCGCTGACACCAAAGCATCTGCTTCTAAATACGGTTCAAAAGGCGAATTGCTATACTGCATTCAAGACGCTTCCATTGCAGCAGCTTATTGCCAGTTAGCTGCAACCGCGTTAGGCCTGTCAACTGTCTGGATTGGAGCATTCAACGAGAAAGAAACAGGCAAGGTGTTTGGCATTCCAGGGCATTTAAAGCCGATAGCATTAATTCCCTTAGGCTATGCTTCAGGCACTTTATTCAAGAGTAGAAGGAAAAAAATTGAAGAAATAGTTGAAGAAAAATGATTCATTGCTCTGCATCTTCAATGCCTTTCTCTGTAACCCTGTAAATTGCTTCTCCATCAGCAAGATACGGGCTGTCTACAAGCCTTGCAATCCTCTTGTCTGCTTTTCCTTTTCTTAAATACAGGCGAGTTTTTGAAGCGTGCCCTAATATGTGCCCCCCGATCGGAGCTGTCGGATCGCCGAACAAAATGTCTGGCCTTGACATTACCTGATTCGTTACGAGGACTGCAACATTATGCATTTCTGCAAGCTTCTGCAAAGTCCTTAAATGCTTGTTAAGCCTTTGCTGCCTGTCTGCGAGACAACCTCTTCCAATGAATTCGGACCTGAATTGTGCAGTCAATGAATCGACTATCATTAATTTAATGTTTTTTTCTTTAATCAAGTCAGATGCCTTTTCAGCTAAAAGCATTTGATGGTCTGCATTGAAAGCGCGGGCAATGAAAATGTTTTTCAAGACAGTTTTCGGGTCTAAGCCTTGGGCTTCAGCAATCCGGATAATTCTTTCTGGCCTGAAACTGTTTTCAGAGTCAATGTAAAGCACGTTGCCGTTCAAGCCGCCTTTTTCTTTAGGCAGTTGGGCCATCACGCTTGTCTGAAAGCACCACTGGCTTTTCCCTGAAGCAAAAGCGCCGTAAACCTCTGTAATGCTTTGGGTTTCAATGCCTCCGTCAAGCAATGCATTCAATTCCTTGCTTCCAGTGCTAACCCTTCCTATCTTGGCTCTTCTTTCCATTATTTTTTCAGCAGTCTCATAACCCATTTCAAGGCAGTCACGAGCTGCATTAATTGCCTTTACTGCAGTGCCTTCTCCTATCTCCGCAACCTCAACCAATTCCATTGGGCTTGCAACAGCAATCGATTCAATTGTTTTATAGCCTGCCTTAATAAGTTTTTCAGCGCTTGAAGCGCCGATGCCTGGCAAATCTGAAATGCTTAGAATCTGTTTTTCTTTTTTTGCTTCTTCTTCATTCAATTCAATTACCTCGACCTGTCCTTTAGCTTCTTTCTCGATCGTCTCTTCAACTTCCTGTGTTCTTGCCCTGCTCATTAATAACCACCACCAAAAAATTTTAATTGCAATTAATGCATTGAATTAATTCCTTTTTTTGCATTTAAATATCTTTTGGAACCATTCTGCCAGTGGTTCCAAATTTTATTTCAGGCTTTAAAAAACTATTTGATTGCCTTCAATGCACGTATTTTTGCTTCATGAATTCAGGTTCTTGTTCTTTCTTTTTTTTCTCAAAGTATTCCTTGTATGAATCCCATAGTTCTGTTGCTATCCTTCCCCTGATAATTTTCACTATTGTCTGGCTCGGCGTAGGCATGTTGTGCTGTGGCAGCGGCCTGTAATCAACCAAAACAAAGTCTTTTTCCTTTATTTGCTCTGCAATCGAGTCCTCAACCAGGAAAATTAACTGGTTGCCATCCCACATCTCGCATGCTGCCTGGACTGTGGCATCGCTTGAAAGAACTTCCTTGTCTTTCCTGATTACTTTCAATACTTTTCCCATGTGATACATTTTTTAGCCTCCTGTTGCTTCAAGTTCTTGAATTAATTTTAATGCAATTGCTTTGTCATCCGGCTTTGAAGTATTCTGGATAATCAACTCTAATTCCTCATTGAAAGCGTTTTTCTTGAAATTGCCTTCAAAAAACAATTCCTTGCCAATAAGCATTTCCATGATTTTAGGCAGCAATTCATTCAATGAATCTGCTTTAATGCTTTCATTAATCTCTTCTTTCGAAAGTCCAGCGAGTTTTTCTGCCTGTAAGCCAAAAGCCTTTGCCTTCATTCTCCTGCTTCCGTCATCCAAGTCAAGCGCAAGGATTATTTTATTCAATGGTTCAATTACTTGGGGACCGCATTTGCCGCATAAAAACCCTTTTTCTTCCTGAACTACTTTTTTATTGCATTTAGGGCATGCTTGGAAAGCAAATAGCCTTTCATCAACCGAAACAATGAATGCCTTTGCCTTCTTGAAAGCCATGCCGTCTACAGCATCAACAAGCCTTATGTCCTCTACTTCTTTTCTTCCAGAAACTAATGGAATGCTTGCTTTTGTTGCAGGGTCTTTAATGATTCTTGCCTTCCAGCCGAGATGCAGTTCCACGTCCTTTAATCCTTTCTTGCAATAAGCCCCTTCAATCTTAATCAAGTCATTCTCCTTTAATTCATTCAAAGCATCTGCCAGTTCATTCCATGCAACACAGCGAATGCTTGCAGTGTCATCAAACAATATGAAGCTCTTCAGGCTTCCAGTGCCTTTTTCCCTTTCAAAGGTTTTTTCCTCAAAAATCCGTTTAATCCTTCCAATAACATCAACCTCATTTAATCCATCCACTAATTCATTCAGTTTTCTAAGCAGTTCCTGCTTTGGAAGCCATTCATTGTCTTCTTTTACAAACAGCCTGCCGTTATAGCCGAGGCTTAACTGCAGCTTGTCCCTGAATTCAGAGACAAAAGCATTCTTTAAAAGCAGCACAGCATGCCTTTCAATCTTTTTTTCCTGAAGCATTTTAGCGTCTTTATGCCATAAACTAAGCCTTGTTTCTCCGGTCTCATCGCCTACAAGCAGGTTGCATAAAAAGCCTTTCTTGTTGTTTTTTTCAAATTGTTTTAATTGCCCGATATGCAATGCCCTGCATAAAACATCAATGTTTTCCATTCCATTTTTCAAGTCCTTAATTTTTATCAGATTGCTTTGCTCCATCAAGTCAATTTCAAGCCTTAATTCCTTTGCAATCATGTACAAAGCGCCGACATCAGTCAACAAGCCGGAGTACTTTTCCTTTTTTTCTTCAATCAGTTCATCAAGCTTTTCAATGCCAATGCTTGTCTTTCCAAGAATAAGTTTCTTTAACTGCCCAGGATCATCAATCAAACAGTCCCACTCCCAACAATTACTAATTGCACTTGAAATACTTTTTAACCATTGCGCAGGCATTCTGCCACTGCTCGGCGAATCCCGAGCGTGGATTAAGTCTTCGCTGCGCTCGACATGGCATTCTGCAGCCGCTATTTCTTCGGCTTCAGCAAAGCCCTGAACAATTCAACATAATAAAAACTACCGATAATGGTAATTATGGGCCATGCAGCAAGCGAAAAAACAACTGAAACCGGATAAAGGTCAGGTAAAGAGACAATGCTTGAGCCAACCGCTTCAAAAACAGCTGAAATGACCCAGCTAATGAAATTAATAATGATTAATGCAATGAATAACTCAATCAATTTTCCTTTTGTTTTATTATCAGATTCCTTTAATGATTCAATAATGCCTTTTTCCCTGCTTAAGAAAATTGCCTCTCCAAAGGCAATCCTAAGCGAGTTATAAGTGAATACTATGAGATACCCCAGTGATGCAATAACGCCAAGGGCAAGCAGGAAATAATTTGTTTGGATTACTCCTAAAGCAATCAAAACAACTGAAGCTACAAGAACAAGCAAGTACTTTGGCCTGAACAGTGAAAGCCCTGCAACAATAAAACCAGCAACGTACAATAAAAGCAATCTAACAAATTTCATCAAAGTTAGTTTCTTTGGCTTTACCTTAATTTTCTCCAATGCAACAATCAGTATTTTCGCGCCTAAAAACAGCCCAAGCAATGAAGCAATGCTTAAAACAATCATTGAAATGCCGATTGCATAAATGGCTTGCATTATTATTTCAAAACCTAATTCCCCTGTAGTATCGATATTTAGAAACGGCGCAAACAAAAAACCAATGACTAAGCCGGCAATAATGTTTATTGCAAGCATGTAAAAAAACAGTGTTCTTGCTTTCTTGTCCTTAAAGCCGCTGATGCCGAATTCAAGTGCATTGCCTAGGTTTAAAGCCATTTAAATCGCCTAAAACCTTAAAGCAGGAAGTTATTTTAAATGCTTTCAATCCATGAAAACTTCAACGCCTTCCTTGATGCTTTCAGGATTATAGCCGCCTTCCAAGACAAAAAAATGCCTGAATGGCTTTAGAATGTTTTTGATTCTCTCAAGACTTTTTTTCGTCAGCTTGAATCCATTACCCGGGCCAAGCATTTCAAAATCCTTGTAATAGGAGTCAAAGCCTGCAGAGCAGGCAACCAAGTCAGGATTGAATTCTTGAATTAGTTTTTCAGCTTCATTCAATGCATTAATATAAGTTTTGTCATTGCATGCGAAAGGCAATGGATAATTAAAACAGTTCTTGCCGCTTGTCAAGCCAGTTCCAGGATAGCAAGGCGATTGATGCAGTGAAACAAATAAAATGTTTTTCTTTCCAAGAAAAATGTCCTGCGTGCCGTTGCCGTGGTGTAAATCCCAATCTATCACTGCAATCCTTTTTCCCTGATTTAATTGATGCTGGCAGGCAATTGCAAGGTTATTGAACAGGCAAAAGCCAGTTGAATAATTCCTTCCTGCATGATGCCCTGGAGGCCTGACTAAAGCAAAAGCATGTTTTTCAGATGAAGAAGCCTTTATGGCCGCATTGGCTGCATAAACCGCCACTTCAAAGCTTTTCCTGCAGGTAACAGTATCAAAATCCAATGGGATTTGCTTTTCACAGGCTTTTCTCACTGTCTCTATATGTTCTTTTGCATGCACCAGCTCCAAGACTTTTTCATCATAGTCAAGCCTTGAGTCAGGCAGGTGCTTGAAATGCTTTAACCGGTTTTTGTTTTCAGGATGCAGTCCAGTTTCATGCTCTAAAAAAATTTTATTGTAAATCAAGCCCATGCCTGTCACTTGCAACAATAAGTTTATATAATCATTTGATTAATTAATTAATCTGTTTTTTTGGTGAGTTGGTTGACTAAGTTGGGGTTGAGGGCTGACAGGAGAAATAAAAAATCAGGGCATTCGCTTGCCTTGACGATAATCGAGTTAAATGAATTCAATGAAGTCCTTAAAGAAAAAGGCGTTGAATTCGCGGATTCTCTGCTTGAACATGTCTTGATGTCAGTCAGGAATAATATCCGAGGCAGCGACATAGTAAAGCGTTCCGAGCAAGACAAAATAATTTTATTGTTGCCTAATACTGAGTCAAATGACTTGCATTTCATAATAAACAGAATAAAAGAATCAATTGAAAAAAAGCAATTCAAGGGCAATGACTTCAAGCTCAATTTCAGCATTTCCTTTAAAGAGCCTAAAGATATTTCAAAATACATTCTAAGTGATTTTAAGCCATTGGAGAAAAAAGTCGCATTAGTTCACTCAACTTAAAAACCTTTTTATATTCTTTTAACGAGCCCGTGTTCTGCGTCTACTTCGATTAAGTCTCCGTCTTTCAGGATTTTTGTCGCTATTTTTGTTCCCACAACGCAGGGAGTGCCTAACTCTCTTGCGACTATTGCTGCATGGCTTAAAGCCCCGCCTTCATCTGTTACTATTGCGGCTGCTTTTCTCATTGCAATCACATAATCAGGGTGGGTTGAAATGGCAACCAGGATGTCTCCTTCCTTAACCTTTAAAATATCATGAACTGTCCTGATAATCCTTACAGGGCCTCTTGCTTTGCCTTTATAACCGATGGTTCCTTTCATCTCGGCAACAGCTTCTTTTTCTTCTTTAAAGCCAAGCTCTTTAAGTTTATTTGAAATGTCTCCGTCAAAGCATTCAGTTTTGTTGTTCTTTGCAAAGATAAGAAAGCCGCTTTGTCTGGCTTTTGCTTTGCTTGAATCAATTTTTTCCCCGCTGAGGAAATTAATTATTTCGTGCTCTGTTAAATATGCTGTTTCTTTAAGGTTCAGCCCTGCACGCCTGCTTATTTCATTAAACAGTTCTTGAATATGATAGATTCCCTGCCTTCTGAAGTCGTCTCTTGCATCCCTAATGTATCCTAACTGCCTTATCATTTCAAATAGTTCTTTTTTGTCTTCTAGTTCTGCTTTAACTATTGCTTCGTCAAAACCCAGTTCTTCCTTGGGAAACTTGTTCTTTGCTTCTTTTACAAACCTTTCAGCATCCTCAAAAGCCCAGGGTTTTTGCGGGATGTCCAGGTAGGGAATCCATAAGTATTTTTCCCAGAATTTTTTTATTGCTTTCTTGTGTTCCGGATTAATCTTGCTGGCTTCCCCTTGCATGACAAGAATCGTGCTCTTTTTAATTGGCTTGAATAAAGCATCCCTGACTGGAATGTCTGCCTTTCCAATTAATTCCTCTCCTTTCTTAAACCAGTATTCTGACAGAATAAAGCCAACCAAGGGCCCGATGAACGAATAATTAACGAGCTTGTCCTGGTAGTCAAGGTAAATGCTTTTTATTTCTTCATTGCTTAACTTGCTTAAATCTTTTTTAGCCACGCCCTCAGCAAAACTCACGTAAGCCCTGCCAAGCTTATAAAAGAGGCCCAGGAATTTTTGGAAGCTGTCCTTGTCCTTGCAAAACTGGTTTACGCAAGCCGAGATAAGTTCCTGGTTTGCTTTCTCTGTCATGCAACAAACCTGGTTTTTATTCTCTGGAATGAAGATTATTTCTTCTTCAAAAGAGTAGGGAAAAATCTCATTTGTCCTGCTGCCAAGCGTGTTAATCGCAACCTCACAGTATTGCACGCTGTATTCCCTGGCATACCACCTAATCCATTTCGTCATAAACTAATTCTGGGTAATACTTGTTTAAATACTTTTTATCCTGATTCCCTAATGCCAGAAGAATTATTCAAAAACATTTTCTTTTTGGAAGGCAGGGACTTTGACTCGAATTCCTTGCTGTTCATTGACAGCAAGACGGCATTGATTGACCCTGGCTTTGGAAAAAAAGAAGAGCTTGAAAGCCTCGGCTTGAAGCCTGATTCAATAAACCTGATTCTATTGACTCATGCTCATGCAGACCATTTTGCTTCAGCAGGTTCATTCAGGAAAGCAAGAATCCTTGCCTCAAAAAAAGATGCATTAAAGCTGGCTCAAAAAAATCCTGAGGCAACGGCAGCCGATTTCTTTCAATTAAAAAAATTCCCTGAAGCTTTCATTATTGAAGAAAAAGAAATTAAGTTAGGCAGTCATTCCCTGAAAGTCATTAGCACGCCAGGGCATTCTGACGGTGGTATTTCTTTTTATGAGCCAGAGCTAAAACTGCTCGCCTGCGGCGACTTATTCTTTTTCAAGGGCATCGGAAGGTTTGATCTGCCTTCAGGAAACGAGAAAGAATTAATGAAAAGCATTAGCTTGGTCGAAAAACTTGACTTAGAAATTGTTATTCCAGGGCACGGTCCAATAATTCGAGGCAGGCAGGCAATCGAGGAAAACTTTGAATTCATCAAAGGATTTTTTTAGCAAGCCTGCTTAATTCAATAGTTTTATAAACTGTTTTTATCCTTTTCTTTAAAAGCTTTTTTTACTCAATTACTTAGTGGTTTCATGAAAAAACATTTTGGTAAAGTTTATTCCAAGATCCTGAAACAGATTGAAGAGGAAGGCGGATTGACTTTCATGCAGTTAGACCCGCCTAACTATACGCCTGAGCTTGCAGGAAAAATAGCAAAGGTAGCTGAAGAGAATGGCTTGGATGCCTTTGCAGTAGGGGGCTCTGTCGGAGCCCAGGGAGAATTGCTTGACAAAACCATTCTTTCAATCAAGGAAAATTCTTCACTGCCGGTCATTTTGTTTCCCGGAAACATTGCTACATTAAGCAGGCATGCTGACGCAGCTTATTTCATGTCATTATTGAACAGCCAGGACCCTTATTATATTTCTGGAGCGCAGATAGCAGCTTCATTTCCTGTAAAGAAAATGAATTTAGAGGCAATTCCAACTTCTTATATTATCCTTGAGCCTGGAATGGCTGCAGGCTGGGTTGGCAGGGCAAAACTAGTTCCAAGGCACATGCCTTATCTTGCAGCTATAACTGCCTTGGCAGGGCAGTACATGGGCAGCCATTTAATCATCCTGGAATCAGGAGGCGGTGCTCCAAGCCCGGCGCCGAAAGAAATGGTTTTTGCAACAAAACAGGTTTTGGAAGTGCCATTGCTTGTTGCAGGGGGCGTTAGGACCCCAGAATTTGCTTTTGAAACGATAAAGGCAGGGGCTGACATTGTCCAGGTAGGCACTGCTTTCGAGAAAAGCAAAGGCGACTTAAAGAAAATCGGGCAGACCTTTAAAGCAATAACTTCAGCTGCCAAAAAAGCAGGTAAAGAAAAACTATAACTCTTTTCTTTCTTTCAATGCCTTGACTGTTTTTTTAATGCCTTCAAATGTTTTTGTTTTTGCTTTCCAGCCAAGTGAATTTATTTTTTTTGTGCAGTAATTCCTTTCCCTGACAAGCCTTTTTACATGGCTTGGAATGATTAAGCTTTTCTTTCCCTTGATTTTGCTTGTGAATGCAAGCAGTGAAGCAATAACCAAGCCAGCATGGTAAGGAATGAATTTATTTTTCGGTGCTACCTTCAAAGCCCTGCACATCATTTCATAAACTTCTTTCAATGAATGTTTCTCGTTCTCGGCAATAATGAAAACCTGTTTGAAGCATTTTTCATTATCAATGCAAAAGGCAATAGCCTCAACAATGTCATTGACATAAATCATCTGCCAGGTGTTTTTTCCGGAGCCGATTAAAGGAAAGCCTTTCTTTACCTGTTTTAAGATTCCTTTCCAGTACTCGTTAGGGCCGTAAACCATTGCAGCCCTTAAAACAGTAAAATTCAATCCAGAATCTGCAACGATTTTTTCTGACTCTGCCTTGCTTTCCTCATAATCAGTTTCAGGGTTTAGCCCGGCGTTTTCATCAATCTCTTTACTGATTTTTCCATGAACTCCTACGCTGCTTAAATAAATCAATTGTTTTACTTTGAATTTCCTGCATGCTTCAACAACATTCATTGTTCCATTGACATTCACTTCGAATAATTTTTCCCTGCCCGCGGTTTCGTCAATCAATGCAGCCAAATGCACTACAATGTCTTTTCCTTTAACTGCTTTAAATACAGCATGTTTGTCGGTAATGCTTCCCTTAATGGATTCAATGCCTTTAACGCCTGCCTTGCTTTTACTGAAATTGCTTGCTTTGTATTTTTTCTTGATTAACTCAAGCAGCCTGGATCCAATAAATCCAGAGCCTCCCGTAACAAGCACTTTCATCCTAACACCATTAGTTTATTAAAAACAATTCATTTTAAATTATTGCAGGGCTCTAAATGACTGAATTACTGTTTATTCAAAACATTTTGATTGCATTGGCTTTAGGCGCTTTAATAGGCTTGGAGAGGAGCTTTACAAAGCACCAGCTGCTTTTAGGCTTGCGAACAATGAGCCTGGCATCATTGACAGGAGCATTGGCTGCGTTTTTCTCAATTGAATTACAGCTTCCTGCATTGATTTACATTAGTTTCGCTTTTCTTTGCATCATGGCTGTTTTATTGTACCAGAAATCAAATAAAATAGGCGTCACAACAATTGCAGCATTCATTTTAAGCTATTTTATCGGCTTAATGATTTTCCTGACAAACATTATTTACCCGATTTTTCTTGCAATAATCATTACGCTGATTCTGGTGGAAAGAAGGCCCTTGCATAAATTTGTTAAGCTTTTAACGCGTGAAGAAATAATTGACCTGCTTGAATTTGCTTTGATTGCCTTTGTCGTCTATCCCTTGTTGCCTCCAGCAGACCTCACGTTCGGGATTTTCAGCCTGAACCTTCAATTCATCTTTTTTGTGGTAATCCTGGTTTCGCTGCTTTCATTTGCAGGCTTCCTGTTTTTCAGGAGGCTTGGAAAACTCGGCTTTCTTGCCATTAATTTTTTAAGCGGCTTTGTCAATGCAAACGCGTCAATCCCGACAATCCTTGAGCAATTCAAGAAAGAAAGGCTCTGGCTCACAGGCATCAATACTGCAATCTTTGCCTCAATCTTCAGAAACCTTTTGATAGTATTCTTTTTATTCCAGGCCCTGTTCTTCCAGATACTCCTGCCTGTGCTCGTTGCACTGGCTTATTTTGTCTTAATCCTCTTGAGGGAAACATCAGAGATAAAATCATTCAAGCCAAAGCTGGACATTAAGAGCCCTTTCTCCCTAAGGCAGGCAATAGAATTCGGCATACTTTTCTTCGTGTTAATGTTCTTCATCCAGGCATCGCAGCACTACCTTGCGTCAAACGGCTTGATTGTATCGATTTTCCTGAGTTCCCTGGTAAGCAGCGCCGCAAGCATAGGCACCATAGCATTGCTTGTAGACAGCGGAAAGCTCAGCATGGCAAACGCAACCTCCCTAACGCTTTTGGCAATCATTGCCTCGACCATTGCAAAGGCAGGGTTTGTGGCATTCATTGCAAAAAAAGAACTTACCCTGAAAGTGGCAAAATACCTGCTTCCTGCAATAATAATTTTATTGATTGCATTCCTGTTTTCAATCGGCTTATAGGTTTTATGAATGATTGAAATCGATGCAAGCCACGGAGGCCAGATTTACAGGCTTTCACTTGGCTTAAGCATCCTGTTAAAGGAAAAAGTCCACATCCGCAGCATCAGGCTCGACAGGCCAAAACCTGGCCTCATGGCACAGCACCTGACAGTCCTTAAAACCCTTTCAGGAATGAGCAATGCAATAACAGAAAACTCCTTTCTTGGAAGCAAGGAAGTTTTTTTCGAGCCGAAAGCATTCCAGCCAAAAAAAGAATTGATTGACATTGGCACTGCAGGCTCAATAACATTATTGCTTCAATCATTACTGCTTCCAAGCATTTTCTCCAAACAAGACATCTCGCTTAAAATTAAGGGAGGCACTAATGTTTCCTGGTCTCCTCCAGCAGAAGCATTCATCGAGGCATTATTTCCATTGTTCAAGAAAATGAATGCAGAATGCAGCCTTGAAATAATCAGGAGAGGCTATTACCCTAAAGGGCAGGGCCTGATTGAATTCAATTCAAAGCCATGCAATGGCTTGAAGGCAGTCAACCTGCTTGAAAAAGGCTCTTTGAAGAAAATAAAGATTTATTCTAACTCTGCTTCCCTTCCAGAGCATGTCGCCTTGGAGCAATTCAATTCAGCAAAGAATTATTTGATTGAAAAGGGAATAAAGGAAGAATTAATTGAAAAAATCATCGAGCAAAACGCTAATCCATTAAGCATTGGCTCAAGCATTTCCTGCTTTGCCTTGCATGAGCATTCAGTCCTTGAGGGAAATGCCCTTGGCAGCAGGGGAAAGCCTGCAAAGAAAGTAGGCTTGGAAGCAGGAGAAAAACTCTGGAATGAAATGCAATCAGATGCTGCAGTTGACATTCATTTAACTGACCAGCTGCTTCCATTCATGGCATTGGCTGAAGGCAGTTCAAGCATTCTATGCCCGGGCATTTCATCTCATGCTAAAACAAGCATTGAAGTATTGGAAAAATTCCTTCCAGTCAAATTCGTCATTGAGGAAAAAAAGCCTAATTATTTAATCAAAGTAAATGGCATTGGCTTTAAAGTGGATTAAGTCAATGAGGTTTTTTTCTGGCTAATTTCTCAAATCGTGTTTTCTTTTTCTTTTTTCTCCACCAATATGCAAGCCTTGCAGCAGTGGCGAGAGGATGTTGCGTTCTAACCATTCCGCGATAAATTGTCTTTGTTTTAATGCCTTGTTTCCTCAAAAGGTTTTCAATTTCCTTTAAATGCCCTGCACCAACAACCACAAAATCCGACTTGGATTTTATGATTCTTGAAGCCATGAATCTTTCCCTTGCAGGCAAAGCAAGAAGGCCGGTATGCCATCGCTCCTTGAATGTTTTTGCTTGTTTTTTTAAAGCCGTGGCTTTAGACAAACCATAATCAGAGTCAAGTGCAACTATGTTAGCGCCTTTTTGTTTTGCAAAAACCATTAAATCATAGAAAAAATATTTTCTCTCAGGAATTAAATGCGACTCATAATATTTTTCCCCCGGAATATAATGTGACTTATAAATCTTTTCAAATAAAGGCAAATAGGACGGAGTAATTTCAAGACCGATTGTTTGGCCCGGCTTTAATTCTTTTTCTAAAATGCTTTTGACTTCTTTAGCATACTTTGCAGCATGAACAACGCCAAGCAGATTGATTGTTTTTCCCTCAGGCATAAATTATTCTCTGCTTATTTTCTTGTTCCAAGGATTTTCTTCAAGGCACGTTTAGCAGCATCCTCTACAGGGGGATATACAAATAGACCTTTTGCCCTGCTTGCAAACTTTTGCAGCGTAGGAACTGCTTCTTTAGCCCTTAAGTCCCCTAAAGCGTTTGCCGCAGCCTCCTGAACAGGCCAGCGGGCGTCATTCACTAAAATTGTTAATTCGGGTATTGCCTCTTTAGCATCAAGCTTGCCCAAGGCTTCTGCAGCATGTGCCCTTACAACCCAATAAGGATCTGACAATGCTTCAATCACTGGCTTTATGGCTCTTTTATCCCCTATTTTTCCCAGGGCATCGGCAGCGCACCATCGAATATACCCTTCAGGGTCTGTTCTCAATAACTTAATTAATGGGTCTACAGCAAAAGCTTTGGCGCTTTTCATCATGCCAAGAAAATAAATGCCTCGCTGCCTGATTACTTCATCAGGGTTTTTAAGCATCTCCAATGCCTTTGCTTGGCTTGGCTTTCTTCTAAGAAAATAAATGCCTCGCTGCCTGATTACTTCATTTTGGTTTTTAAGCATTTCTAATATCTCTTCTTGGCTTGGCTTTCTTATTTTTGGCAGAAACCCTGGAACAGGCTTTCCCTTAATTCTTTTAACCCTCATTTATTTCCCTTAATGTATTGTTGATTCCCTGGTTTAAAATACTTTCTTCATGCGCCAGGAAACAAGAACAACAGCTTCAGGATTTCAGGAAATGCAAGGCTTAACAGAATGCCTATGAAAATGAATGGCCCGAATTTAGGCAGGTTCCTATAGACAGGCACTTGCTTTAGCTTCAGGTGCTTGATTTTCCTTACTTCTTTTTCGTCAAGCACTCTTTTTCCTTTCAAGTCAAGCTTTTTTTGAATGCTTGCAGGCAGGTAATCAAATGCAATCAAGTCATCCAGTTCAACTTCTTTGAAAGGAATTTTTTTAAGGAAAAAGAATTCCCTGATGCCTTTCTCTAAGGCAGTGAACATCAATCCGAAAAATAGGACGACTGAAAGCAAGATAATAGAATAAATTGAAATGTTGCTGAAAGAATAAAGCAGGTAAAGATAACCTGCAAAGAACAACGCAAGCAAGCCAATCCTTTGGATGCCTTTCTCATTCAATTCATAGTCAAAGCCTTTCAATAGATAGGCAATAGAGTAATAGCCTCCCACAACCATCAATGCAATCAAGCTCGAGACAACCAAGACGCTTAAAATGAATGGAATGCCGGCTAATTCAGGCATTATCAAGGTAATGCCAATGAATAATTTCAAATCGCCGCCGCCAATCTTTCCGGTATAATAAAGCAAATAGCCTACAACAAAAACAATCAAAGCATAAAGCAAGGCAGTTGTCAGGATGCCGTTAAGGAATGAGGCAATCAAGCCGAAAGCAATCAACGGATAGGTAATATAGTTATGTATAAGTCCCTCTTTTAAGTCGGTATAAGTCGCTATTCCTGAAGCCAAAACCAATACAGCTTGCTGTAATAAAAAAAGCATTCCATCACCTTATCTTCAGTTTTTTTCTCTGCCCTAATCCTTTTATTTTTTGCATTATCTTGCCCATATCCATTTTCTCCAGTTCTTTTTCTTTCAATCCTTTTCCAAGTTCCTTGAAGCTCTTGAACATCTTCTTCATTCTCTTATAATGCTTTATCAACTCTCTTATATTCTCTTCTTTTTTTCCAGAGCCTTTGGCAATCCTTTCAATCCTTGATTTATTCAATAAGTCAGGATCCATTAACTCTTTTTTCGTCATGCTCTGCATTACTACTTCAAAGTCTTTCAGTTTTTGCTCGCTTAATTCCAGTGCTTCTGAAGGCATTGAAGCCTTTAACCCAAGCATTTCAGCAACCTTTCCCAAAGGACCCATTTGCTTGGTTGCTTTTAACTGCTTTTGAAAGACTAATAAGTTAAAGTCTTTTTCAAGCAAGTCCTCTGGGCTTAACTCTTCCTCAAGCTTAATCTCCTGGGCTTTTTCAAGCAATCCCTTGATGTCTCCATAACCCATCAGCCTCTGCAGGTATCTTTGGGCATCAAACTCTTCCAAGTCATTAATCTTTTCTCCAATCCCAATGAATAATACAGGTGCCTTTGTTTCATGGCATGCAGCCAAAGCCCCTCCGCCTTTCGCGGAGCCATCCATTTTAGAAATAAGTATGCCTTCAACGCCGATGCTTTCCTTGAAAGCTTTCGCCTGTTTTTTCGCTGCCTGTCCAATATCAGCGGATAATACAAGCCATGAATGCCTTGGCTTAAAGCTTTCATGAATTGCCTGGATTTCTTTCTTTAATTCTTCATCCAAGCCGCTTCTGCCAGCTGAATCGCAGATAATCAGGTTTTTTTCTTTGAATGCCTGCAAGCCTTCCAAAATAACTTTCTTGATGTCTTGATTGCCTGCTTTTCCGCTTAATTCCGGTTTTCCATGAATTGAAACATTAATCGGCTTTAAAGCCTGTTCTAATTGCTCGAAAGCTGCAGGCCTTGAAAAATCAGCGCAAATCACGCCAATAGTCTTTCCCCTCTTCTGGTAATATTTTGCTAGTTTTGCAATGCTTGTTGTTTTTCCAGAGCCGAACAAGCCAATCATTAATATTCTTTCAGGATTTTCAGGCACAACAGCTTGTCCAAAGCCTCCAAGCAATTCAATTAACTTGTCATAAGTCGTTTTAATGACAAATTCTCTTTGGTTTATTCCTTTCGGAGGCTCTTTGCTTGAAAGCTCTTCGATTTCCTTGCTTAATTTTAAAACTAAATTCAATTCAACGTCGCTTGCAATCAAAGCCCTCTGGATTTCTTTTACAGCTTCTTTAATCGTTTCCCTGTCAATGAATACTGCTGTCCTGAGCTTTTCCATTGCCTGCCTTAACTTGTCGCCTAAACCCATTTCAAAAACCCTTAATAAAATTAGTGAATGAAAACAATTTTAACAGCTAGCCTGCCCCTCCGCCCCCTCCGCCGCCACCGCCTCCCCCGCCTCCGCCAAAGCCTCCTGAGCCGCTTGTTCCTGAGGCACTTCCGATAGCAGAGTTAAAGGCATGACTTACCTGGCCGAAGCTAGATATTGAAGCAGCATAGCCGCCTACAAAAATGCCTGAATGAACAGGCCTATTGTATTTCTCAAATACTATATTCATTGCCTTTTCAACCTCATCAGCAACGCCTAAAGGAATTGCATAAACAAGGTATTTTTCCCAGAGAATTATGGCGTCTGGAGGCATTTTCTCTAATTGGCTGAAGTCTTTCAAGAAAGCCTTTAGTTTAATCCATTTATTGTAATGCAATGCCCCTTCTGCTGTCCTTCTAGGCAATGCTCCCTGAAAAAATAAAGGCAAGAAAACCGCAACCACAAAAACAGTTGCAAAAGCCGGCGGATTAATAATAAAGCCAATAATAGCCAGCATGCCAGCTACTGCTATGAATGCAAAGATCGCCAGGTTTTTCTTTGAAAAGAAATCCATTGCTTCTGCCTCATTTTTTACTTCTGTCTGCCATTTATTAAACCAGTTTCTTGCTTCAATCGGTCTTGATTTAAAATATTTTTCGATTAACTGGAATGAAAGGCTGAGAACTTTTTTCTGTTTTTCAGCATATCCTTTAATGTCTTCAGCTATTAATTCGAAAACCATTATTTCTTGGTCAGTCAAATCAGCTGGTTTTGCCTTTCCTTTAAGAACATTCAATGCTTTTTCCTGTAAGATTATTTCATAATCATATTCCCTTCCGATGAAGCCAAGGAGTTTCTTTGCTTTAACCCTGTTTAATTTGAAATATTTTTTCAGGCATAAATCAAGAATTACCGCAGTAAAACAGTCAGCTGAAGGCATTTTATACAATTGATTAATCAATGAACTCAGTATTGCGGGGCTGTAATCGTATGGAGGCTCCCTCTCATAGATTGCTTCATAACTTACCCTTGGCTCCCTGCCAAAAAAATACCATAAGCTAATGAATGCAAGAACTAAAATCAAGGGCAGTATCCAGATTAAATGAATGGATAGGAATTGCTGCAATCCATAAGATGCAGCCCAGTTTTTTTCTTCCTCAATTATTTTATCCAAGCCGTTTCCAGCGATTACCTGCGCATTTTCTTTTGATTCAAGCAGCCTTGAAGGAAAAACAAGCCTTATCTCAATCCATTGCCTTGCAGGAATATCAAATGCTTGAAAGACGAGCTTTCTGTTTTCCAGCAAGCCAATCTTTCCAGCAAGCTCTGGATGCCCCCATGAATAAACCTCTTTTGGGTCATTGACTGAGTTAGGCAATTCAATGCTGCCAGTCAGTTCAGTCAAGGGAACTTCCCAACCCTCGCCCCATATCTTCCAGTAAAATTCAGTTACATCATCATAGGACTTCAATGCATTCTTCAAATCATAGGTTATCGTGAAAGTCTTTTCCTCGTCAACTGCTTGGTAATACCAGGTAATCCTTTGGCTGCCCCCAATTAATTCTGTGGCTGTGTCAAGTTCTTTCTCTCCTTCAAAGACTTTAATGTTTTCATACCGCCAGTTTCCAAGCGTTAAGTCTCGGTAGGCATATGTGAAGCTTCCAGAAAAATTGAAGGTAATGTCTTCCCTTGCTTTAACAAGTCCGTCAGGCATTACCTGCATATTGATGTCTGCTTTGCTCAAATAATATGATTTGGCATTAACCAAGACGCCGAATAGAACAAGGAATAAAAAGACTGCAAGAATTCTTTTCATAAAACAATAATAATGCATTTGGTTAATAAAAGCTTTTTTTAAACGACTCTATCAACAAGGAATTCTTTAGTGAATGGAATAAAGTCTTTGTAAGCCTGTCCGGTTCCAACAAACAGTATTGGCTTTTTTACTTTTGCCAGCAAGCTGATTGCAGTGCCTCCCTTGACATCAGCATCAATCTTTGTCAGGATAAAGCCATCCAACCCGATTTTTTCATTGTATTCAAGAGCCTGTTGCAATAAAGCTTTGCCAGCCAAGGCTTCTCCTACAAAAATCTTTAAATGAGGCTTGTTAACTTTCTCGATTTTTTTTAATTCATTCATTAAATTAATGTTTGTTTCCTGCCTGCCTGCGGTATCAATCAAAACCACCTGCAAATTACTTGCTTTTGCTGCCTTAACCGCATCAAAAGCCACTGCTGCAGGGTCTGAACCGTACTTATGCTTCACAATCCTTAAGCCGAGTTTTTGGGCATGTTTTTCAAGCTGTTCGATTGCAGCTGCCCTGAAAGTATCTGAAGCAGCCAAAATGCTTTCAAACCCAAAGGTCTCTTTCAACAAAAAAGCTAGCTTTGCAATGCTGGTGGTCTTTCCAGCTCCGTTAGGCCCTAAAAACATTATAATGAATGGTTTTTCCTTGCTTTTAATCAATGCACTCAAGTCAATGCCTTTGACATCAATCTCTTCCCCCAAAACTTCCTTGATTGCAACTTTAACCCATTCAGTCAGGTCAGTTCCCTTGGGAATCTTCCTGCCGACAATCCTTTCCTTTATTTTTTTGGTCATCTGCTCGGCTATTTCCTGGTCAACATCTGCTTCCATCAGGCTTAACTCGAATTCAAGCAGGAAATCAGCTATTTCGTTTTCCTTTATCTCAATTGCCTGAGTCAAAAAACTTTTTATTTTTGTTGCAATGCCAAGCTTTATCCCTGCCTTTTTTTCCTCTAAAAGCTTTGGCTTTATTTCTTTTTCAGGGATTTTTTCCTGAATTTTTTTTTCAACAGGTTTCTTTATTTCAAGCGCTTCAAGGGGTTTTCCTTCAATCTGGGCAGGTGCTTCTATTTCAGGCTCTTCAACAACAGTTTCTTCAACAGGTTCTTCCAAAGGCTTTTCTTTGACAGGCTCTATTACTGCCTGTTTTTTTACTGCATTCTGCCTTGCAGAGCTGATTTTTTCAGTTATTTTTTGGGTAAAACTAATTATTTTTTTCTTTAATAGATTAAACATTTAACGCGCCTTAGACAGCTAAAGCTTTATTCTCTTTTCCTGCTTGCCTGTTGTAGAATTCGTTCCATGTTTTTAAGGTTTTGAATGATTCTTTCCTGTTCTCTTGCAAGCTCCATGTCTTTTTCAATCGTTTCTTTCTTTCTTGCTTCAATCTTATTGATTACTTTAGGAATGCTTTCCTTTACAATCACGTCGCCTGTAATGCTTGCCTGGACTTCTTTGTTGTTTTTCAATGAAGCATCCAGGAAAACGCCTGCGCCTAACGGCACTATTATCTGCTCGTTTTCTTTGGTGTTCTGGACTGCATTCAATGAATCTATTGCAAGCAATTGTTCCCTAATCAAATTCTGCAAGGTAATCCTGTTTCTCTGGATTATTTCAAGCTTTGTCTGCTCGCCTTGAAACATCTGCAGTACTTGCTGTGTCGAGAGTTTTATTTCAGGCATCCTTCTCACTTATCTTATTAACTGCATTAATCTTAATATGCCTTCGCTTGCATTTGTGTTTCGAGCCAAGCAGGCAATAAACAATTTCTTTGGCTAATGACTCATTCAATGCAGTTACTTTCATGCTGAAAATCTTTTCAACAGTGCCGTCAAAAAAGCTTCCATTTACCTCAAAATTTTCTTCTTTCATTCAAAGCCTCCGCTTAAGCCTTCATCAATCCTGACCAGTTCAGGGCCTGAAGTATTCAAGCCGACAAATGCGCCAAAATTATTTGCTATAATGCTGTTCCTGACAAAAGGGTCTCCATAATTCGCAGTCGTCCTGATTCCGGTAACCTTTAAAGTTTTTTTAATTTTTTCAAAATCTTCTTTTTCTGTCTTTGGATGGACTATAAAGCCGTTGTTCGTTGCAATGGTTGAAGAGCCAATTAATGCATTCACCCCATAACTTACCTCAATTGCAGGCAAGCCAAAAAATTCTTTAATCGCTTTTTTTTCTCCCTCGCTTAACAAGCTGCTGAGCAATAATCCATTGTCATTCAATGCAATCAAATTGCCTAAAGCTGAATACCCTTCAATTACCTTGACTTTCAAGCCGAAAGACTTTAATTCAGTCAATTCTTTTTCTTCAATAATGCTTGAAACAACCAATCCTTTTTTGTTTCCTGCGGCTAAACAGCCTATCAAGCTCGTCGCGCCAATTTGTGCTTTAATCAATTCTAATTCAAGAGCTTCTTTCAGCTTTAAAGCCTCTTTTTTATAAATTCCTTTCGGAACCAGGCAGTAAGAATCTGTTGCCAAAGCATGAATTCCAATGAATGGACTGCCTTTAATCGTTCCCTTAATTAAATGCATTAAAGCCCCTACTTTCTCTTCATTTCAAGCTTTTCAGCCATTTTCTCTTTAGCCTTTTTTTCCTGCAATTCCTTTTCTTTCTTTAATTCTTCATCTGTTTTTTCCTTTGGCTTTTCCACTTTCTTTTCTTCCTTTTTTGCAGTCTTCTTTTTTTCTTTAGATTCTTTTTCAAGGGCTTTCTCAATGCCTAAAAGCTTTCCTTCTTTCAGGTAAATCCTTGCAATGCCGTCTTTTTCAACAACATTCACTTCAATTTTAGTCGGCAGGTTATGAATGCCTTTCTTCCAAATGAATTCATTAACCTCGCTCGTAATTGTAATGCTTTCAGGGTCTTTCCTTAAATGCTTCTTCAATGCCTTTTTCAAATACCTGATTGCCTGTCTTGCTCTCTGCGGCTTTGGCTTATGCCCTAATTCTTTGAATGAAACTGTCAAAAAGCCTTCTTTCATGTTATTGCCTGCCTATCCTGAGCCTGTAAAAATGCTGCCTGTGCCCGAGCTTTACCTTATTTAATCTCTTTTTCACTTTCTTTCTTTTCTTTCCAACGCCCTTAATATCCCTTGACTCTCTATCCTTTAATTTCCTGAAAGCCTTGCCGAAGTCAGCATCCTTCCAGGTTCTTTTCTGCTTTGGATTCCAGATTCTCTCTCCTTTCTTTTGAACAATCCAGATAGGCACGTTGGTCAAGCCAGGGCCAATGCTCTTTCTCTTTGAAATCAAAAAATCCTTTAAATCCTGTTCTTTATTCGATGCCATAACAAAACCCTAAAGCCTTTTACATGCGTTTTATCTTAAACTCTTTTCTTTCCTGTCCGCTCGAAAGCAATTCCTTTAATCGTTCTTCTGAAAGCCTTTCATTAAACTGCCCTTGCTGGTACAACTGAACCAAATGCCGTATGACCATGAAATATTTTTCCTTGTTCACCAGCTTGACATTATTCAGCCTTGCCTTTGCTTCAGGGCTTAATAGCTTTCTGGCAATAACATCCAACTGTAATTCCAATTGCAATGCTTTTTCCTGCTCTTGCTGTTGCTGCAAAAACCTCTGCCTTAGTTCATCCTCTTTCATTCAGCAACCTTCTCAACTACATTCTCAATTTTTGGCTCTGCAGTCTTTTTAACAGCCAAAGCTTTTTCATCCAAATACTTTCTTCCTTTAGCCGAAAGCATCCTGCCATGCTTTTCCTTTACCAAATAACCCTCTTTTTCAAGCAATTGAAGCCATGTCCTGACAATCTTTCCGCCGCCTCTCTGGAACCTATGCGGCTTGATATTCCTTGCTTTCCTGCCGCCATAATATGTCCTTAGCCTTGAAACCCCTTTAGGGCCGTCAAGGTAAATCCTTCTAAGGATTGAAGCGCCCCTGGTATACCACCAGTCTCTCTGGCTTGGAGTCCTTTCCCTATGGCTGCCTGTCTTGACAAACAAAGCCCATTCAGGCTGCTTGAATGTTTGGGTTTGTTTAAAATCATCTCCAACCACACCAATTAACCTTGATGCAGGGACATCAAACACAGTAGTCAATAAAAACACCCATGAACTATTGATTAAAAGCTCCTTTCGGAGCAAGTTGGTCAAGCTTTAATGCATTGACCAAGCAGTTAAACAATACTTAATTATTGCTTGGAAATGCTTTAAAAACCAACCTTTTTCACTGCATTGCATTCAAGGCAGCTGATTACAAGCAGTTTATTCGTGATCCTTTTCCTGGCATTCTTTCCAATAACCAGGAAAGCACTGCATGCCTTGCAGTATTTCCCCACAAATTCTTTCGGTATAGGCACCTTGTTCCTCATGCTCAGCTTTCTTGCAAGCTTAATCAATTGCTTTGCATAATCTTTATCCTCAGAATTTTGCTCGGCTAACTCGAAGAGCCTGTAAATCCTCTCAAGAACAATCTGCTTAACGATGTTTTTTTCTTTAAAAAATTTTTTTCTAGCCATTATTATTTACCTTTAAAACCCTTAATTTATATTCTTTTCCTGATTTTTTAAGCTGGTTCAACGCCTTATTGAATCCTTCATCTAATTCAGAAAGCCTTTTTACACTGCCTTCAAGCAGGATTCCAGGGTCTACAAACCTTTGTTTTTTCACAGTACAATAATCAAAGGCTTTATCATCTTCTTTTACAATAGTTTTTTTGGAAATCAATTCTAGCTTATTAATTATTTCTGAATCTTTTGAATCAGCCAGCTTGCCGTAAACAAATTCATCAGTTGAAAACAAGTCTGCCTTTGAGATAATTCCTTTTTTCAAGCCAAGTTTCATTGCATCTGCAAGCAGGCAAAACATTGCAGTGCCGTAAGGCGAGGCATAATACTCGTTATTTACTTTAATGAACAATAAAGCAAATTCTTTTGCAAGTGCCTTGTCATTAAACACAAAGCAAGCCCTGTTTACAGCCAAGGCATTAAGAAATGCATTTATTTTTTCAAGGCTTGCAAGCTTTTGCATTATAAAACTCCTCAAAATATAGTCTATCCTGTCAGCGCATAATTCAGGTATTTGCCTTTCAAGCAATTTAAAGGAATGCAGGTCAAGCAATTCCTTTATTTTAAAGCCATGCTTTTCAAGTATTCCAGGCAACTCGGTTTCATTAATGAATTCCTTAAAATGCCTGTCCTGAAAGTCTTCTTCTGCCTGGCTTCCGAAAACAAAATCGCATACATGAGAAAAAACAGGATGGTTCACGTCATGAATCAAGCCAGCCAATTGTTCTTTTCTTGATGCATTAAACTTTTTCAACAATAAGTAAACTCCAATGCTGTGCTCAAGTCGGGTAATATCAAATCCATGCGTTAAACTATAGGTTCCTTCCTGGCTGATGCCCTTTAATCTCTGCAATGCTTTTGAATTAATCAATTCAATTGCAGCAGAATCAGTTATTTCCTGCAGCCCATAAACCCTGTCGTTGATTTTCAAGAAATCACCTGATTTTCCTTGCAATGCCCTTGAATGCGTCAACCTCTATTAAGTCATTGTCCTTGAAAACCTTGGTCCCGTTCTTCGTGCCTACAATGCATGGAATCCGGAATTCCCTTGCAATTACGGCTGCATGGCTCATCAAGCCGCCTTCATCAGTGACTATAGCCTTTGCTTTCTTGATTGCAAGCATTATCTCCGGGCCAGTGGTATCTGCAACAATTATGTCTCCGTCAATGATTTTGGGCAGGTGCAATTCAGGATTCAATGACAATGGAATTATTTTTGCCTTGCCTTTCGCGATTCCTGCAAAAGCAGGCATGCCCCTGACTTCATTGACAGGCAATTCTCTTGCCAGTTCAGCAATTTTGCCAATGCTTTCCTTTTCATCAAACACTACTAACTCGTTTTGCTCGTTGCGGGTAATGAATGCATGCCTTTTCCTGGAAGAAACACCCTGAACTTTCTCGCCATTAAGCAACTGTTTTATCTCTTTCAATGTCATGAAAGCACAGTCTTTTCTTTTAGTCCTTCTCTTTATTTCCCCAATTATTTGGGCAATAAGGCAAGCATCTCCAACAAGTATTTCATTAAGGGTTTTCCTCAAATCAAATTTCAAGTGCTGCATACTAATCATATACTCTGCAAATTTTCTTTCTTTTTCAGGCCAGTCACTTAAATTGATTTTTTTAGCCAAAACGTCCTCGACAGGAAACTTATTTGCTGAATAATCAATCAGTGTTTTCTCTATTTTTGGAAAGAAAAAGAATTCTGTTTCGCCGTAAACCTCCATAAACGGCTTTGCCTGGGCGAAAAACAAGTCTAAAAAACTTGAGAATTCAGCGTTATTTTTCTTGCTTAAGCCATGTTCTTTTAATTCAAGGGCTTTTGATGCTGCTTGCCTTGCCCTTTTCTCAAATCCCTTAAAGAAATTTTTATTCAATGCCTGCCTGAAGCCTTCTCCAGCCACTTTTATTAAAGTTTCCTTGCTTAAAAAGAATGTCCAGTTGCCGTCTTCTATCGTTATCACTGGTTTATAGCGGGCATAGCCTTGCAAGATCAAGTCAGTGTGAAAAACCTGAAACCCGGAAATCTTGAAAACGCTTTCATAATGCATTTCAATCAGTTCCTTTTTTCTTTTACAGCAACTTATCGCTTTTCTTTTTTTGGAAAAAAGAAAAGGGACAGATATGCAACCGCCGGGATTCGAACCCGGGCAAAGAACTATCTTCCCTAGCAAAAGCCACTTGAATGCTGAGCATCCCTGTAAACTCTCACTTGAGAATGGAAGGCTCTTATGCTACCACTACATCACGGTTGCTTTTTTTAACAGTGCGACCACCGGCATCCGAAGAGCTTTTTTCCTGCCGGAAAAAAACTTCGGAAAACTATTTTCTTTTGATACGAACTACTTTTCTTTTCTTAAAAGAAAAGGAGTTCAAGTGCGACCACCGGGATTCGAACCCGGGCCACGACCTTGGCAAGGTCGCGTCATACCACTAGACTATGGTCGCATAATAATCTTTTACCTGCAAGCTTTTTTATTGATTACTTTAAGCCAAGCAAGGATTTAATGAATTCAATCAATCCCTGAAGCCATGCAAGAAAGTCAAAGCCTTTTTCTTCAGTTGTTCCTGTTTTTATTTCAAAGGCTGTTTCAGGCTTTTCCCCAGACGTTTCAGGCTCTTCAGGCAATTCAGTAACGACTATTTTTTCTTCTGGTTTTTCAGGAATGCTTATCATTAAGGACATATTTTCATCGCTTTTAATGCTTAAAAATAAAGTGGTTCCGAGCCTGATGCCTTGAATCAATAACTTATAGCTTGCCCTTGCAAGTGCAGGCACTGTCTCAATTCTCTCAATTTCTTTTCCTTCATAGCCTGCTTTGATCCTGGCAGTTCCAGGCAAAGTGCCTTTGTTAAAGAGCTTTATTTCCAGGGTCAGCTGGCTTTCTTGAATGAAAGGGCTAACGTCTTCAATGACAATGCTTGACTTTTTTTCCTCTTCGGCAAAAGGATAAGCCACAATAATATTCTCATCCAATTCATTGTCAGGGCTGATTAATTTCAAGCCGTAAATGAATTTCTTTCCTGCCTCGCCAGTGCCCGGGCTTACAGCCTGCCAGCTAATTTCTTTTTCCTCAAATGGCTTGAATAATTCAAGCTTGTCTTCCTCGTCTAAAGTAAAGTCTTCATGCAATGCAAGCCTTAATGGAATGATTTTATTCTTGTTAGACAGGTTTCTTATTTTTGCAGTGAACGAAATGTTTTGGCGCAAGCTTACCTTTTCAGGAAAGCCTAGCTTCATGCTGACAAGATTAGTGAATTGCTTTACATCATTAATCTGAACTAAAGGCAGTTGTTTTGTAACTTGAACATCAATGCTTGCAGGCATCCTGACTTTGTCCACTGCATCATCAGCATCAAGTAATTTAGCCAAGCTGATGTGAGTTGCATCAATATAGCCTGCTTCATTGAAGGTTGCGTCAACCCCAATCCATCCGCTGCCAGGCAGGTAAGCCTCTAGCCAGCCATGATTACCCCATTGCTCTCCGTCAAAAACAATGCCTACATTATACCTTGTCGGAATGTCTTTAGCCCTTAAGAAAGCAGCTGCAAGGTTAGCGAATTCATCGCAGACTCCCTTCCTAAGCAAATAGACTTGTTTTGCTGACCAAACGCCGTTATAATAATTCCAGTCATAAACGACATTGCTGTTAACCCAGTAAGTAATTTCCCTTAAGGTCTCAAGGAAAGAATCGTCAGTGAATTCAATCAATGCTTTTGACTTAAGCTCTGGGTCGTCAGATTCAATGTTTTTCGTTGCCTCTAAAAAGGCAGGGAATTCTTTAATGCCATTGCTTAAATTAAAATCATTCCCAAGGTTCGCTATTGCCTTGTTCTTAACCCTTGCTTTAATAACATACTTGAATTCTGGATTGCCTGAATATTTTTCAAGGTTAGGAATATTAAAGACAGCATAAGTGTTTCCCTGGCTTGTTTCATGGCTTGCCTGAATGACATCACTGCCAATGAATAATTCTTCTTTCAATTCAATTACCCGCTGGGTTTCGGTAGAGCTGAATGAAAGAACAGTCAAGGTCATTTCATCGCCTGGTTGAAAGCTTCCGGTAAAACTGCCGATGCCTTCCTGGGTAATGTTTACATCAATTTCTTCAACGGTGTTTGGGTTGAATAAGTAAGCTGCAAAGGCATTGCTTGAAAGCAGCAACAGAAACAAGATGAAAAATAGTTTCTTCATAATCATCAGTTTGAAAAAATAGTTTTATTGTTTTTCTCCAACAAAACCAATAATTAATGCGTTTTAATTTATTTAAGCTTTTCTTTATGACAACGGCGTTATTTAATAACTTGGGCTTTTAATTGAATTTTCTGGTTTTCTGGCTTTCGAGCTTCCGCTGAAGCTTTGTGTAAGTAATGGATTTTGTGTAAGTATTCCTTAGCCCGTGTAAGTATTCATTCCTCAATTTTTGGCTCCTTTAGACCATCCGTTTTAGGGCAAGTGTGATACATGGCTTTGCTCTTTAATTCAATTCTGCGCTTAAATTAACAAAACCGCCCCTAAATTCGTTAAAGTGGATTTTATATAGTTTTTTTGCCTAAATCAAATATGCAACTTAATCAATCAAAGCAAGAATTAGAAACTTTAGTTAATACCTTTAAGGATAATATTTCGCAATATAAACTATCAACATACAAAGAAGCGTAAGTAAGAAAAGAATTTATTGATAAATTTTTCAAACTCTTGGATTGGGACATTGATAATGAACAAGGATTTTCTGAACAGTTTAAAGAAGTAGTAAATGAAGATGCCATAAAAATTGGGGGAAATACCAAAGCACTAGATTATTCTTTTAGAATTGGTGGACAAAGAATTTTCTTTGTAGAAGCTAAGAAACCGTCTGTATGGAGCGCTGAACTCATTCTTCCATTTTCTTTTTTAGCCATTCAGTAAATCCTGAAAGGCTAGAAGGCGTCTCTTTTGAAAGCCATAACAAAGCCGACAATTGGCATTTAGATTTTTAAAAAAATCATTTTGCATATGCTAGCAGGTGCCGGCTGATCTTATTGCTTCAGCATGTATTTTATACTCAGTACCTTCCGGAACATAATCAGCAAAATCATTTGGGTTATAAGACTCTATGTATGCCCTGATGCTCACAGCTTCTGATTCCATAGTTCTACTCGAATAAGTGACTTTCCAAGGGGATGTGTTAGGATCCCCTGGTCCTTTCTCACAATACCTCCACCCTACACCAGATTCAACTAATTTCCATGCCCCGCAATCCATACTCTCTCCATATACTGCCATGCGGTCCTCCCTCCCCGTGCCCGTGCGCGCGGAAGTTGTTATCATAGTAAACTGAACATAAGGCGCTCTATTAGTAACAACGGATCGTGGTTCTTCATCAAAAGGTATATTAGAAGTCATCGTGCCCTGGGCAACAATTAGCCAACCCCCGTCTAAACTATGAACATCACCAGGCACACACGCATTGAAGACCATCGAGTCAACCGTTACCGCAACATTGTAATCCACTTCCGGCTTGTAAGGCGTGACAGTTATAGAAGTGGTTTTACAAATCTTGACTTGAAAATCTTCGCTTACGCATATGTCAAAAGTATAGGTTCCTGGACTCCTCGGAGTACCTTCGAATAGTCCATTATGGCTAATGCCAAGACCCTCCGGCAAGGAATCTGCAGGCTTAGCTGAGAATGAATACTCCTCAAGAAGTCCCCCAGTAGGATCTGTTGTTTCCCCTCTCCCTTGATGACTCGTACAAGAGAAACCGTTCAATATTATAGACTCGGGTTTACAAAAACTATATGAATAATCCGTGCCTTCCGCTGCTTCAGGAAGCACCGCAGGCGGCGAAAAAGTAATTTCCGAAGAAGTAGACTTGCTGCCAGAAACATTCGAGCCACTAGTAGCGGGAGTTACTTTCGAACCATTAGAATTTGGTGTTGTGTTTTGGTCTGTACACCCAGAAACTAAAAGTAAAGCAATTAACAAAACTGAACCAAAAACAATTTTATTCAATTCAACACCTTTCCAAATAAGACCTATCAGGTATATAAATTTATTCTACCTTATTTGCAACCAAAAAAAGATTGACTTACAAAAAGTAATTTGTAATTTAATTGATTTTCACTAATAAGGCAAAGAGGTGAATCCCATATTTGGCGTAAAATGTTTAATTATTTTCAATTCAATCGAGAAGAATTTTTAACCCACTACCACGCCCGAAGCAACTCGGAAAGCACATTTGGCGCACTCAAAGCAAAATTCAACGACCACTTAAAATCAAAAACCCTAACCGCACAAAAAAACGAATTATTGTTAAAAATCCTATGCTTTAATATCGTTCAAGTCATACACGAAACAAACGAATTAGGCATAACCGCCAACTTTGAGAGTGTGTAAGTATTCAAAGTTCAGTGTAAATAATCGCCACATTTAGGCATTACTTACACAAAGCTCTCCGCTGGGAAAGCTTTAAATACATTAAAGGACTTATTTTTAACTGCTTTTGTTAGTTTTTTTTTGGTGATTTTATTGCAGGTTTTAATTGAGCTAAAGACAGTCAGGGAACAGTGGCAGCCTCCTTTCAGGAAGGAAACCACTACTGAAACAATAGTCATTGAAGAAGGAGAGTATTTTCTTCAGATTCCTGGAAAGGAAGACTTTGTTTTCAGGTTCATTGAGTTAAGGAATGACTCTGTCATCATAGAGTTTAATTCCTTGTTCACGCCAAAGAATGCAGACAGGTCTGGCTCAAGGCAGGTGCTTTTATGCTTTGGAGAGGAAAAAGCATTTACAGCCCAGTGGGCTTCAAACGGAGTAACTTACGTTGTAAAGCCAGTCAAAACCGTCAGCGTTGAAAAGCCGCAGTCAAGCGAGATTATTGAAGCTGAAGAGAACTTGCAGGCAAAGACAGCTGAAGAGAAAGTCTTGGAGCAATTCAAGTAATCTTTTTCTTTGAGGAATTTTAATGAGTTTAAAGCAGGTAATTCTAGTAAGGCAGGATTTAAAGCTGGGGAAGGGAAAATTAGCCGCGCAAGCCTGCCACGCTTCTGTTTCTGCTTTAATGAAGGCATTGAAAGAAAGCCCAAAGCAGGCTGGAGAATGGCTTGATGAAGGACAGGCAAAGATTGTCTTGAAAGTAAAGGACGGGAAAGAACTGCTTTATTTTTTTGAAAAGCTTAGGAAAAGATTTCCAACTGCATTGATAACTGATGCAGGCTTGACTCAAATCGCTCCTGGAACCATTACTTGCGTGGGCATTGGCCCTGTAGAGGAAAAAGAAATAGATAAAATAACTAAGGAACTAAAGCTACTATAATTATGTCTTTTTACACCAGGGTATTAAGGGTCATCAGGCAAAGCAATGTCTTGTTGGAAATACTTGATGCAAGGTTTCCGGAACAGACAAGAAATCCGTATCTTGAAAGAAGAATCCTTTCTGAAGGAAAAAAACTAATTTTGATAATGAATAAGTCTGACCTGATTTCCTTGCGGCAGGCAAAGGCTTTCAAGGAAGAGCTTGAAAGAGAGCACCCTGTTGTTTTTGTTTCAAGCAGTAAAAGGAAAGGCATTAATAGGCTTAAAACATTATTGACTGCTTTAAGCCGGGCACAAAAGATTAAGGTTGGTGTGTTTGGCTATCCTAATAGCGGAAAGTCTTCATTGGTTAATGCATTGAAAGGCAGGCATGTTGCAGGCACAAGCATCAAGGCAGGTTTTACTCACGGAGAAAAACTAATCAGGTTAACCCATAATATTTCAGTGATTGACGCGCCTGGCATTATTCCTTTAGGGGACAAGGACGAATTTTTCTTGATATTGGTTTGCGCAAGGAATCCTGAAAGGGTAAAGGATGTTGAATTAATGGCATTAAAGTTAATTGAATTAATCCAGAAAACAAGCCCCAAGAAATTTGAAGCAAGATATTCGGTAAAGCTTGATTCCAGAGACCCTGGTGAAGTGCTTGAAGAAATTGCTTTAAAGCAAGGCATGTTACTCAAGCAAGGCCTGCCTAACCTTGAAGCCATTGCCAGAAGGATTTTGCTTGACTGGCAGAAAGGCTTTCTTCAATAAAACAAACATTTAAATAAATCAACAATGCAATGTTATTGTGAGACAATGCCTGGAAGAAAGCCTGTAAGAAAGGGGCCTACAAAAACGCCAACGCCCGTTACGAAGCCTGTTGAGATCAGACTTAAGCCCGTTGAGATCAGACTTTCAAAGCCAAAGCCAGTTGAAAAGCCTATTGAGATCAGACTTTCAAAGCCAGTTGCTGACAGAATGCAGCTTTATGAGCAGAAAGGGCTTTTCAAGGAAAAAAAGCTTAAAGACTTAACTTATTTTATAGAGCGGCAAGGCCTTGGAAAAGAGTTTGTTACATGCATTAATTTAGCTGGCGGTGAACGTGTTAGTATGGCTTTGAATTTAGCTGGCGGTGAACGTGTTGGTAATGTTTTGAGGCTTGCTGGGGGCACACGTTTTGGTAATGCTTTGTTGCTTGCTGGCGGTGAACAAGTTAGTAGGGCTTTGTTGCTTGCTGGCGGTAAAGTTTTTGGTGCTGCTTTACGTAAAAACTTTAATGAGACCGTTGAAAGCATTAGAAGGAGAGAACAGTGGAAAACATTAGAATGAGCGGCAGAATCTAATTTTTACTTGGTTTTTTGCTAGGGATTCATTGAATTTAGTAAGATAGGGTTTTCTGCATGCCTGAAAGGACTGATAGCTTTACAGCATGCTTTAATGCCTTGTTTTTAGAAATAGTAAAATGTTTTCTTGTTTTCTTTAACTGGTTTCTTGGAATGAACAGCCAGCCCTTATGAGGCAGTTTCCAGGCAGCTATTACATTGCCGTGAGACCTTTGGGCAAAATCATCTAACTGCATCATTTTCTGTAATTCAATGTATATATAATTTCCTTTCCATGCCTTGCATTCAAACAATAAAATCGTTCCCTCTTTTAATGCAATCACGTCAGGAGCAGGCAACTGGTTGACGCCAGAGCCTGAAGACCTCAAAACTGAAAAGCCGTTAGCATAAAGGATTTTCATTAACTCTCTTTCAGCATTAGCTCCCTTGTCATACATTGTCATAATATTATTCTGTCTTAAGGATTATTTAAAGGCTTCCAAGCGGCTTTCTTCAAGGCTTTTTTTAAAGCCTTAAAGGGCATGGGTTTTTAAAGGCTTTAATTTATTAGTATTATTAGTATTAAGATTGATTCATGAAACAGGTTTTGCTTTATTAATTCATGAAAAGATATGCTTAATTTAATTCAAACCAGTGAAGGAGTGCTGCTTGAACTTATTGTTCAGGCAAACTCCGGGTTTTTTTCATTGCGGTTTGATTCCCCGGCAAAAAAATTAAGAGCCAGGTGCAAGTCAGCTGCAATTGAAGGAAAAGCTAACAATGAAATAATTAAGGAATTAAAAAAATTATTCAAAACTGAAGTTGAATTAATTAAAGGGATTCATTCAAAGCAAAAAACTTTTCTCATTAAAGAAAGAAAAGCAAGCGAGATTGAAAGCCTCTTGAAAGAATTAATTTAAAGCAAATAAAAACCTGTTTCTGAGTTTTGCAAGAGGTGATTTATAATGGCAAAAATTTATGTTAATACTACTAAATACTTGATTGTCGAAGGCTTTGAGATAGACGGTGTCGTTGACAAGCCAGACATCATTGGAGCAATCTTTGGGCAGAGCGAGGGCTTGTTAGGCAGTGAAATGGATTTAAGGGAACTGCAAAACAACGGCCGTGTTGGAAGGATTGAGATAAAGCTGGAGTCAAAGGAAGGCAAGACTTCCGGTGAAGTGCTTATTCCCAGTTCAATGGACATGGTTGAGACAAGCATTCTGGCAGCAGCCATTGAAACGGTTGACAAGGTAGGCCCATGCGAGTCAAAATTCAATACAACCGAAATCAGGGACACCAGGGCAGAGAAGAGGAAAGATGTTGAGGAACGGGCTAAAGAACTGCTTAAGTCAATGCTTCATTCAAGGGTTCCAGAGAGCCAGGAACTTACCTCAAAAGTAAGGCTGAAGGTAAGGACTGAAGAGATAAGCGAGTTCGGCTTGGAAAAGCTTCCAGCAGGGCCTGATGTGGGTTCAAGCAATGAAATCATTGTGGTTGAAGGCAGGGCTGATGTCCTGAACCTGTTGAAGAATAATGTCAAGAACGTCATCGGAATGGAAGGCAGTAAGATTCCTCAAGACGTTGTTGATTTATGCCAGAGAAAGACAGTCACTGTATTCGTTGACGGTGACAGAGGCGGAGAATTGAATGCCAGGAAACTTGCTTCAATCACAAAGATTGACTTTGTTGCAAGGGCCCCTGACGGAAAAGAGGTTGAAGAATTAACCCAGAAAGAAATTCTACAATCTTTAAAGCATAAAATTCCAGTCTATCAGTTCCTGAGCCAGCAAAAAAGCCCAATGCAGTTCGGGAGGCCAGGGCGTTTTGAAGCCAGAATGCCAAGGCAGTCATTCCAGCCAATGACTCAACCCAAGCCAATGACTCAAACCGTAAGCCCTTCTAGCCCCGCAAGTGCTTTTTCCCTGGAAAAAAAAGTGGATGCGGCAGAACTTGCGCAGTTGAAAGGCATGATGGATTCATTGAAAGGCAGTTTTAATGCAAGATTGCTTGATGAAAAAAACGATTTGATTAAGGAAGTTCATGTTAGAGAGCTTTCCAAAGAGCTTGAAACAAGCAATAACGTTAAGAAAATCGTTTTCGACGGCATCATTACCCAAAGGCTAGTTGATTTGGCAGAGAAAAGCAAGATTGACTTGATTGCCGGAATAAAGAAAGGAAAAATAGAAAAAGAAAAAGGAATTAGCTTGGTTGTTTTCAGCTAGCGCCTTTTCTTCTTTTTTCTTGAAGCCATTGGCTTTCTTTCTTTTAGTTCTCTGATTGTTTCTTCAATCGGTATTACCAGGCTGCCGCTTCTGTAAAACAATACTCCTAATAAAAGTATTGCAAGCCAGAAGAAAGTCATTGCTATTGGAGGCAGCAAACCCATGCTTATCTGCTTCAAGGTCAGCGAAGTCTGGTCAGGCCTCACATAGACATTCAATGAGTCTTTTGCAAGTGCCTGGCAGCTTGGAATAAAGCTTGGCTCTAAAGCAGCTGCTTTCAAGCAGTCCCTTGCATTGGTAATATTTTCCCATGACTCGAACATCAAGGCTCCGGCAGACAAGAACATCAGGAAAGCCGCAACGAGTATAAAGGCCCCTATCAGCTTTGGAACGTGAATGTCTCTTCCTGCAAACCTTAGAAAGATTATCCTACGCATTTTACATCACCTTGGAAAATTTAATTAATTAAAAGTCCAATCGACTATTTAAATATTACCTTGACTCAATTCATTAAAAGGGCCTGTGGTCTAGCAGCTATGATACCGCTTTTACACAGCGGGGGTCGCAGGTGCAAGTCCTGCCAGGCCCATTCTGCCACTGGCAGAATGGCTTGAAAACTTTTTTAAATGATTGAATGCCTGTTTAGGTATGCTTTTCAATATTGACAAGAGCATTAGCCAGGCAGTTGACTTTATCAAGTCAGGCGAGGCAAGAAGGAGAATGCTTGCCGGAAAGCTTTCGGGCATTACTGGCTTTAACCTGCCGGATTTGGATTCAAGGCAGTTTTTAGAGGAAAGGCTTTTTTTTGATGTTGAAAAAGCTTGCCTTAATTCAAGGATTGCAGGCATTGACTCTGGCTTGGCTGACATTAACCTGCATTCCATTGACTTTGTTTTAATCAGGGCAATGGCGGCATTGTTTGAATTCAATGAAGGAAAATTAGCTAATGCAGCTTATTTGCCCTCTTTTTACGAGTTTCCAGAACCGTTCATTTCAGCAGATGCATTGGACAGGGATGAATTCCAGTCAATGAAGAGCCTTTTGAGGCTGAAGCAGGAAATTTCTTTAGCAATTAAATCATTAATGGATTTCAAGCCAGAATTCCTGTTTTTGGATGGAAGCATCGTGCCCCAGTACCTGGATAAGCCGAGGCTTGAAAGCGCTGTGTCAGGGCTTTACAAGGAAGTCATTTCATTGTATGAAAAGCTTTATGCTCTGGCTGAAGAAAAAAACTGTTATTTGGTTGGGGCTGTCGAGGATTCTCGAGGCTCGAGGTTCATTAATTTATTGCAGCAGGAATTATTCAAAAACATCAAGGGCATTAATTCAAGCGATTTTAATAATGTCAGTGATTCTGGATTGCTTGACTTGTGCTTGAATAAAGGCATGAGGACAATGGTTTTTTCTTATTCTTCCAATCCTTCAGAACACGCGATTTTAAAAGAATTCAGCCAGGATTTTGCAGAGAGAATCAGTTGTTTTTATTTAAAGCCAAGTTCTTTTGACAGGCCGTTAAGGCTTGAGTTTATCAGGCCAAAAAAAGATTTTTCAAAAACAGTTAATGAGATTGCAGGCTGCACTTTTGCCTTGAGCTCGCTGCATAGAGAGTATGCTTTTCCAAGCATTTTAATAGAAGCTGACTTGAGAGCCAGGTTAAAGCAGGAAGAGATTAAAATTGTTTCAGACAAGATAATGGATAGGATTGGGATTGAGAGAGGCGCTTTAAGGCTTAGACGGAATTCAAGGCCTTTTTAGGAGTTTCAGATGACTGACTTTTTATTTTTATTAGTTGTTTTGATTGCCATGCTTTGTTTATGGGTTTTAAATAAGGCAATGAAAATGCGTTTAAAAATCCGTAAAGTTTTGGATGAAGAAAATGGAGAAAGCTAAAAAAACAGGGGTTTTTTTAATGGAACAAAAACTGTTGTTTTTGTAATTTAAAAAAACAGGGAGTTTTTTTAATGGAACAAAAACTGTTGTTTTTGTAATTTAAAAAAACAAGGAGTTTTTTTAATGGAAGAAATCGGAACAATAATCAGCACTTTAGAAAGCCCTTCTCCTTCAAGGCTTGACTTTGTCGTCAACAAGGAAAAGGTTTCACTGCATCGAGGGCAGTTCATTCAAGCGGATTATTCTGAAGGCACTTTAATTGCTTTAATAACTGATTTAATCAAGACTAACAAGTATTTTGAGAGAGCCGATTCAGTCAAGGAATTCGAGGCTAACGGCTCAAAGCTTTTTGAGCAATTCCCAGTGAATGAATGGGAGTATTTGGTTGCAAGGTGCAAGCCATTAGGCGTTTTCAAGGACGGTTTTGTCAAAAGGACTACCCATCCTGTATCTCCCGGAACCAAGGTCTGCCTTGCAGATAAAGAAAAGCTAAAGGTATTTCTCGGATTGAAGGATAAAGGCATTCATTTAGGGGATGTAGAACATCACGGCTTAAAGCTCGAGCTTTCAATGAATCGCTTGATTAAAAAGCACCTGGCGATTTTAGGCATTTCGGGATGCGGTAAATCGCATTCAGTTACTGTCCTGTTAGAGGAATTGCTTGAGAGAAATAAAGAGGATGGAAGGATTGCGGCATTATTGTTTGATGTTCACGGCGAATACACTCACTTGGCTGAGCCGAACCCTAAAGGAAAAGACTTTTCCTCTAAAGTCAATTTAGTTAATGCTAATGAAATAACCATTGCAGTTCCAAAGCTTTCAGTGTTCATGCTTTCAAGCATTGTTCCTGAAATGGGCTCTATTCAGAGAAGAGAATTAGGCAGGATAATTGACAGGCTTCAAAAACAAATGCGCGATGGCTTAGGGCCTTATGGCTTTAACGAGATTAAAGCAGAGATAGCCAAGGATAAAGAGGTTAAGGAAAACACTGCACAGGCATTGATTGGCTGGATTAATGAATTAGAGTCAATGAACTTGTTCGGCAGGACTGACAATCCAAGCATTCAAGAACTAGTGCAGCCAGGCACTCTGACAATAATTGACTTAAGCGACTTGATTAACCTGAAGAAAAAACAAACTATTGTGACTTATTTTCTGCAGAAACTCTTTAATGACAGGAGAAAAGGCTTTTGCGCTCCATTCATTGCAATAATCGAGGAAGCCCATCAATTCGCTCCGGAAAAAGCCTCTAGAGAATCAGCCATTTCCAAGTCAATCATTCAAACCATTGCAAGAGAAGGCAGGAAGTTTTTGGCAGGCATTTGCCTGATCAGCCAGAGGCCGGTGCAGTTAAGCACGACTGCTTTAAGCCAGTGCAACACTCACCTGATAATGAAAGTAAGCAATCCTTATGATTTAGACCATATTGGCAAGTCAAGTGAAAGCCTTGACAGGCAGAGCCTTGACATGATTTCCTCGTTAAGGGTTGGCGAGGCATTGCTTGTAGGCGAGGCAACTAATTTCCCGGTTTTTTTCAAGGTAAGGCAGAGAAAGTCCAGAGAGTCAAGGCATGAAAAAACCCTTGAAGAAGCAGCCTTTGAATTCGAGGAAAAAACAAAGGCAAGAAACGAAGAAGCAAAAGAATTCATCTAATTCTTTTTAAGCCAGGGCACTGGCAGAATGCCGTGTTCCACAAGGCATTTATAAGCCAATTCCCAGGTGTTCTTTGAGCTTTATGCATGAAAGGTTTTGGCTAGTCAACTGCCTATATGATGAAGAAAAAAGGCAGATTGTTTCAGAGTATGCTAACTGCAAGCGCTCGATTATTGACAGGCATGCCTTCCACCCCTTTCTTTTTATTTCAAAGAAAGCCATTGACGAAAAGGCATTGAATGATTTAAGGCATTCATTTGATTCAAGGAAGATTCTTTTAGAGGAATGCAGGCATTCCTTCAAGATATCAGCTTCAACTTTTTCTGACTTAAAGGCGTTTGCCTCTTTATTGAAAGCTGCTTTCAGCATCCAAGTGCATTTAATGGATGCAGAGCGGCAGTTCTTGCTTTCAGGCAAAAAATCTTTCTTTGATGAATTTGTTTTGATTGATTCAAGCTTGCTTAAATTGAATGAAGCATTCATTCCAGAGGCAAGGCTTGAAACCGGAGAGTTAAGCCTCAGGGATGAATTAACTGTTTTAATCAAGAAAGACGAAGGCAGGGCTTTAGGGCTTGCCAAGACAATTTTCTTGTCAAGGTTTCTGGCAGTCCATCCAAGGGTTTTGCCTGAGTCAAGAAAAGAACTTGCAGAAAAATTCCTGGAAAAGCTTTTCTTTGAAAATTCTTTCGCTGCTTTTTCAGGCAATGAGCTGAAGAAAGAATTCAGCCAAGAACAGGTAAAGGGTTCTTTCGATTCATTGACGGAAATTGATTTCAGCGAGGTCTGGCCAAAACTATTGTCTTTCCCGTTCCATAACCTTGGCTTTGATACAATAAATTGTTCCTGCTGCACGCCTTCAGGCATTCTAAGCAATAATGTGTCCCTACAGTCATTCGCTTCAGTTTCCTTCAAGAGGAATGCATTTTATTTTGATTCAATGCTTGATTCTTTCGCCAAGAGCTTTCATGAGTCAATGCCTGGAAAAGAAAAAAGGATTAACAGGAAAAAAGAATTCTGCTTGAAGAACTATCCGATTGGGCCGTTCAACAGGCATGAAAAGGCATTAGTGCCGTTGGTTGACGCGATTAATTTGCTTGATGAAGGCAGCATTGAATTGAATGCTTCAGGGCACGAGCTTAACTGGTTCTGTAATGCCAGTGAAAGCTTTTTAAGCAAGGCATTGAATGACTTGAAGGCGGGGGCTTTAAGGCTTGAGAGGAAAAAAGCCTTGATGCAGAAGGAATTCCTTGAAAAATACAATTTATTGTCTGAAAAACTATTGCAGAACAACATGGTTTATTTATTCAATGAAGCCTCAATCGAAGCATTGAATGGCTTGCTTTCATTCATCCCGTTACAGCTTTCAAGCCAGGACTCAAAGTTTTATTCTCGATTAATAGCTAACGAGATAAAGGCAATCCAGGCAGAATTACTGCAGAAATTCAGGGAATTCAGCCTTAACAGGAAAGAAAAGGTCATTGCATCAAACAGCCTGACTGCATTCGTTGACTCTAAAAACCCATTGTCCTTGGCAGAGGCTTTTGCTGAAAAGAACAAGGTGCCGATGCCTTCAGTTAAACGAAAATGGGACTTGATTACCTTTGCTTAATGGCTTTGCTTTGCTTACAGGCAAATCATTTAAATTCTTCGGTTCATTCAATAATAAACTTTAATCTCTTTTTGGGTGGCTTTCTGTTAACAAGATTTGAAATAACCAGGCTGATTTCTGCAAGGGCTTTACAGCTCAGCCTTGGAGCGCCGCCTTTAGTCAAGCAGGAGAAAGGCGCTTCATGCTATGACCTGGCAAAAGAAGAACTGCAGGAAAAACTGCTTCCCTTGGCAGTGCTTAGGGTTTATCCAAACGGCGAGGTAAAGAAATTATCTTTCTAGTGATTTCATGGGCAAGGCAATCTCTCATTCTATCAAGGTAAAGGCAGAAGTCCTAATGAAGCACTATCCTGGAAAGTTTTCACCAGAGTTTGAAAAAAACAAGGCTTTTTTGAAGACCCTGAAACTGCCTCTTTCAAAAAAGACTTTAAACCTTGTCACTGCGTTCATTTCAAGGCAGCTGAAAAAACAAGCTGATTAATCAGGTCTTACGGTCAGCTCTGGCTTTGTAGCTTCATTCAAGTCCTTGTTCCTATTCAATAAATAGACATTGCTTGAAGCGGCTTTTTCTAATTCCTTGTCATGGGTTATGATGAAAATCTGTTCAACCAATTCAGGCAAGTGTTCTTTAAGCATTCTTGAAAGCATGGCAATGGCATTAGAATCAAGGTTATGCGTCGGCTCGTCCAAAATAAGCCATGAAAGCTTTTTAGCCAAAACAAGCGAAATAGCTATCCTGATGGTAATGGCTGCAGCGCTTCTCTCACCGCCGCTCAAAACGCCTTCAACCTTAACCCAAGTGCCATTCAATTCCTTTACAACCAAGTCATAATCTCCTTCATTGACCTGTATCTGCGCACTTAAATAATCCTGATAAGGGTAAAGCTTTGCCCATAAGTCATCCATTGCAAGGTTAATGCTTTCAATCAAATGCCTTCTTAATTCAACCTGGGTTTTCTCCAAAGCACTCGCAAACAGCGAAAGCCTTTCAACCGAACCATCCAATAAAAGCACTTCTTTTTTAATGCTTTCAATCCTTGCAAGGTCCTTCTTGATTGATTCAATATGATGCTTTTTCTCATTAATTGATTCAACAAGCTTTTGCCTTAAGCCTTCAAGGGAATTAATCTTTTCTTCCTCTCTTGCAATGAAATTGCTTTTTTGAACGAATTCATTTTCGTTAAAAGCAATTTCCTTCAAAGCCTTTTCTGCATTTTTCGCTTCTGTTTCCGCATGCTTTCTCTTTTCAATTAATTCTGAAAGCCTGAGCATTTCCTTTAATTCATTGACTCTTTCTTCTGCTTTCCCGAAATCGTTTTTCAAAGCAGTCAATTTTTCTTTAATGCCTTCAACCTTAATGCCTTTAAGCTTTTTTTTCTTTCCTTCAATCAATGAATTTAATTGTTTTAATTCCCTAACCTCGATTTCAAGCCTGTTTTTATCTGATTCTTTTTCTTTCAGTTCTGCAAGCTCTTTTCCCAGCACCGCCAAAGCCTTTTTTGAAACACTGATTTTTTCATTCAAGCTTTTTTCATCAGCCTCTTTTTCCTTTACCAGCTTGCGTTTTTGTCCCTCAGCCAGTTCTGCCTCGCAGGTAGGGCAGCTAGCATCAGCTTTCTTCAAGGACTCCAGTGCATGCAGGACAAGCTCAAGCCTAGTTTCATTCCTGCTTGTTTCAGCTTGCTGCCTTTCAAGCATTTTTTCCTTTGCCTGAATGCCTTCAACAACAATGCTTTCAAGTTTTTTTTCTTTTTCTTCAAGCAATGCCTTCCTGGCATTCAGTTCTTCAAGCTCTTTCTCACCAATTTCTTTTTCGGTTTTCTTGCTTTCAAGCTCTCCAATCACAGTTTCTGCTTCAAGCCTGATGCTTGACAAAGATTCTTTGGCCTCATCAAGTTCAGCGTTTATTTTTTCAAACGGCTTGCTAGGCTCTTTCCTGCCAATAGTTTCGTTCAATTCTTTCAGCAAGGTTTTCAGCTGAATTACTTGCGTTTGCGTTTTATCGAATGCTTTTTTATTTTTTTCAAGTTCAAGAAGCCCATTCCTTTCATTGTCTAATTCTTTCTTTTTTTCAATTGATTGTGTATTAATCCTTTCAAGTTCAACTTCTTTTTCCTTAAGCAGGCTTTCTTCCCTGCCCAAGTCAATTTTTTCCCTGCCTTCCTCAAATTGCTTCAGGAAAGAGTTTTTTTCTTCAATTATTTTCTTTAACAGGTTCTTTGCCTTAACTGCATTGCCCCTGGCCAATTCATATTTGCTTAACTCAAACAAATCATCAAGCTTTTTTTTCCTTTCAGCAGGGCTTAGCCTCAGGAAATAATCAATCTCGTTCTGGGTGCAGTAAATAGCCCTTGAGAAAAGGTTATAGTCAATGCCAAGGAGTTCCTGGATTCTTTCAGTCACGTCAGTCTGCTTCGGCCCGGCGACAAGCTTGTTTCCTTCTTTGGTCCCCTCAAACAGGTAAGCTTCGTTTGCCTTTTTCTTCCTGACAGTCCTTTTAATCAGGTAATCCTTGTTGTCTGATGAAAAAATCAATTGGATTTCAGCTTCTTTCATCTCATTGGGTTTTCTCATTATCATGTCAGGCAGGCTGGCCTGCTTTGCCTGCAGTGCAGGAAAATTAGCGAACAAGGCATAGCTGATGGCATCAACGACAGAGGTTTTTCCGGAACCCATTGGCCCGACCAATACATTAGTGCCTTGGCTGAACTCAAAAACAGAATCATAATGCGTTTTCCAGTGCTTCAGCCTTAAAGACTTAATCATTCAACTACCCACCATCCTGAAAGGATACTGGTGGAAAAAGAATAAATAAAGACAGGTTATGTAGAAGTTAAATGCCTTTTTCTTTCAATAATTTTTTCAGGGCATTTCCTTTTTCTGCTATTTCATAGCCTACTTTAATCCACGGCTTTTTAATCTCAATGAATTCATTCAGCCTTGCAGGCGTTGCAATAACAACATAGTCTACCTTTGCTTTGTTGATCGTTGTTTCTAATTCCTTTAACTGTTGCCTGCTGTATCCTAATGCAGGCAGGATTTTCTTTATCTGAGGGTATTTTTCAAATGCCTGTTTTATGCTGCCAACCGCAAATGGCTTTGGGCTAATGATTTTGGCTTTCATTTTTTTTGCAAGTATATAGCCTGCCCCGAAGGCAAGGTTGCCGTGCGTTAATGTCGGACCGTCTTCAATGACCAAGACTTTCTTGTTTTTTATTTTTTCAGGATGCTCTGCAATTATTTCAGAAACAGTTTTAATGATTCTTGCTTTCGGGCTTAATTTTCTTGCGTTTTCAACAAGCTTTTGTATCTGGCTTTTTTTAGCTGAATTCACCTTGCTAATGATTATCGCGTCAGCTTTCCTGAAGTTTATCTCTCCAGGATAATAGCTTATTTCATGCCCCTGCCTTAAAGGGTCTGCAACGCAAAGCCATAAATCAGGCTTGATGAATGGAATGTCATTGTTGCCTCCGTCCCAAACAATCACTTCGGCTTCTTTCTCTGCTTTCTTCAGGATTTTTTCATAGTCAACGCCTGCATAAACAACAATGCCTTTCTCAATCAATGGCTCGAATTCTTCTCTTTCCTCTATAGTGCATTCGTGCTTTACTAGGTCTCTTTTTGATTCAAACCTCTGGACTGCCTGCTTTGCCAGGTTTCCGTAAGGCATTGGATGCCTTAAGACTACAACGCGTTTTCCGGCTTGCTTCAGCAGGCTAACAACCCTTCTGGTCAATGGGCTTTTTCCAGAGCCTGTCCTTACAGCGGTGACTGCAATGACTTTTTTCCTGCTTTCAATCATTAACTCTTTAGTTCCAGGCAGTAAAAAGCCAGCGCCTGAAGCATTTACCCTTGAGGCAAGGTGCATTACATGCTCATGCATTACATCGCTATAGGCAAAAACAGCCAGGTCAATCTTGAGTTTTTTTATTAATGCCTCAAGGTTTTTTTCTTCATAGATTTGAATGCCTTTAGGGTAAAGCCTTCCAGCTAATTCTCTTGGGAAAATCCTTCCTGAAATCCCTGGAATCTGCGTTGCTGTAAAGCCTTTCACAGTGAATTCTTTATTGTTTTTGAAGAGCCGCTGGAATACAAAGAAATCCTTTCCTGCAGCGCCAAGGATTAAAACGTTTTGGGTCATAACTTCAGGTTTACATCTTGCTCTTGTAGTAAAAGCCCTTGACTATCAGTATCAAGCCAATCAATACTATCAGGTGAGGCATCCATGCCGGATAGAATTGCCAGGCAAGCCCTAAAAGCGCTATAACAATGCCTGTCAAAAGCTTTTTCGTGACCATGCAAGACTTTTCTTCTTTGGTTAATTTACTCCATTGCTTGCAGAACATAAAGTTTACCTCCTTTGAATAAAGCAAAACCTTTAGTCTTAATAGGATTGAATGCTTTAAATAGATTTCTTTACAGTAAGGTTACTGCCTCGACTTCAACTTCTTTGACGTTTTGAATGCCTTTCAATTCATTTTCAATTTTTTCCTGCAAGCCGCCTATCTTGTCAGGCATTATAAAAGCAGCTTTAATCAAGTTCAAGCCAAATGCAATAGGCTCTATCTTCAAGTCCTGAAACCTTGTTTGTGCAACAGTTATTTTTCTTATTCTTTCTTCAATGCCTTTTTCCTGTCCTGGCTCTTCAGGATAGACCTTGAAAATAATCATTAGATTTCCCATTCAGGCACCCCGCTTTTTCTTTAATGTGGTCATGAAATAAAGCGCTGTAATAGTCCAGAAGGCATTCAATGCAAGGAACACCATTGAGTTTATCATGAAAGCATAAATGCACAGGATTAAAGCGCCGATTAAATTCATGCCATTATAAGCCAGGGTAGCTCTCTTGATTTTCTTGCTTGCATTCAAATAGAAAGCTATCAGCAGTAATGCCAGGCCAACCGCGCCGAAAAAGTCAAGCAACAAGCTCATCCAAGCACCTTAAGGGCCTATAAAGCTGCAGTTAGTGCAAGTGTATTCTTTTGACATTGCCTTGCATTTTCCACAGCGGACGATTTTTTCCTTGCCGCACCTAGGGCATGAAAATTCAATGTAATTCTCTCTTACCTCTTTATTGCATGAATTGCATGTCTTTACCATCTTTCAATGCCTCCAAAAGACTATTGTTATTACTTTAGAAAAGAGTAATAAAACAAGTATACTAATAATTATTAAGGAATGTTTTTAAATGAAACTTTCTTTCCTTGATTAAAGGGCCCATGGTGCAATGGATAACATAAGCGGCTTCGGACCGCTTGATCCGGGTTCGAATCCTGGTGGGCCCGTTTGCGGCTTTGGGTATAACGTGCTTTTTGTGTATTAAGTCATGATTCTGCGTAAAAAGTCAGTATTTACTCTTTGTGGAAATTTTCAATAACATGTAAATAAAATGCATTAAGCAACTGTTCAAAATTGAATTCTTCTGTGCAGTATTTTATTATTTTATCATATTCCTTAGCATCATAGAATTTACTGCATTCAGCGCCAGTCCCTTCTTTTTCCTGTAATTTAAAGAATCTGGATACTTCTTTATGGTTTGTTCCCCATAATTGTTCATGTTTTTTCGTGTTTTCTGATATTATGGAACTTAGGTAAAACAGGTCAACGCCAAATGGCCTAAATAACAAGTCATGCAACTCGTCTTCTCCTGCTATTTTTAGTGTTTTCATCCTGCCAAAAAGATAAGGCAAGTCAAATTTTGTAATGTTAAAGCCAATAATTTTCATATATTTGTCATTATTTTTTGTTTCTTTTAAAAAATTATAAAACTTAATTAAAATTGCTTTTTCAGTGAGCTCCCATTCTTTTAAAAAAATTGGCGATTTTATTTCGTCTTTATTAGGTGGTTTGAAATTATTATAATAATTGTAAGCTATTAAGAGCACTTTAGAACCTTTTTTATAAGGATTAAGTGAAGATTCTTCATTTTCAGGAGAAATGTAAGTTTCAATATCCAAAAATAAATGACCCATGATATTATTTGGTTGTAGATATGTTATTAAATTATTTTAATTCATGGCTTTGCACTTAAAGTCGTTTTGCCAGCAAAATCGAATTATGGGCTGGCTTAATGGGCAAAGCCCTTGTTTGTGAAATGTTTAAATACCTTAACTGATTTATTTATGGCATGCCTGAACAAAATCCAAAAGAAAATCTTTTAATGCAGTCTCTTAAAAAAGGCATAATCGTGGGCATTGCAGTGCTGATAGTATTGCTGGCGGTAATGCTTTACGTCAATCCGGTGCTTGGCTTGACGCAGTTCGATGTAAACACCTCAGTAGTCTTTGCATTCGAAGCAGCATTGCTTTCATTAATCTTCGGTGCTCTGGTAAACTGGCTGTTAAACAAATAGTTTGCATAATTTTCTTTAAAAGAATGCTTCTTTTCCTTTAAAGTACTTTGTTAGGAATAGCCTGAAGCCTGGCTTTCTCCTCGCAGCATTCAATAGTTCTTTTTCTGCAAGGATTTCCTGTTTTTCTTTCAAGCCTTCATTAACCAGCCTGAGGTTTTCTTTCTTGATTTCTTCAAGCAATGCCTTCAATGCCTTTCCAACAGAACTTGTCTTTCTCTTTACCTCAATGACTATCCTGCCTTCCTCGATTCTGGGGCCTGAGACAATAAGCTTTTTATTTGCTTCAATGAATGCATTGACATTAGCCTTGTCCTCTGCTTTCGGGCCAGTCCTTTTTTTTATTTCAGGCAGGCTTAATTCCTTTAACTCAATCAGTAGTATTATGTCTTTTTCATCCATGTACTCTGCTTTCCTAATCACGTCAAAATCCAGTTCCTTTAGTTTTTGCTCGAGCTTTCCAGAAAACCTGTAAAGCTGCCCCCAGACAGTATCCTCGAATCCCTGGGGCCTTGCAAGCAATATGCCTGAAAGGTTTCTTTTCTTGAACTCTGTCTTTAAGTCATTTAATGAAAAAGCCCCTGGCTTTCCAGGGTTAAAGAAATCAATGTCAGGCTTTTTCAAGAAAAGCCCTGAAGCTAATTCAAACCTTTCAAGCTGTTCTTCAGCCAGTGCCGCGGCAACATTCCTTTCCTTGTCAGTCGGGTCAATGACAATGAAGCTTGAATTGAAGTGCTTGAACAACGGCGCTGTTTTCTTATAATGCTTTTCAATATCAATGACTATGCTTTCAGGCCATTCGGAAGCCTTCATTAAAAGGCTTTCAAAGTTTCCGTAATAAAGAATGAGTAGTTCGCATAAATACCCTGAAAAACCCCTTGTCTTCAAGTCAGCCCCGTACAAGTCAATGCCTTTCAGGAATTTTTTCAAGACCCTGACATCGTCTTTCTGTTTTTCCTTTAGTTTTTTCAGCAGGTAGGCATTATGAAAAGGAGTCCTGTCAACGCTTGACTTCAGGTGCTTTGTATTCTTTATCTTATAAGAGGGGACTATCTCGACATCAAACCCTTTGACATCAGCCCGAATATAAGGATGCTCTGCATAAGCCTCTTCCCATTTATGCCCTTTAAAGCATTCCTTTGCAATCCGAATGCCTTCCTTAACAAATTCTTCCCTGGGCAGGCTTTCAGGAAACAATACAAAAACATCAATGTCCTTGTCATCCTTTAACTGGGTGTTTCTTGCAATGCTTCCCGCAACAATGACATCAACATGCTTTCCCTCAATGCCCTTGATCCTCTTCTTCAGCCTTGCAACAAGCCTTTCTTCTTTCTCAAGCTCTTCCCTTGAAGGCTTTACCTGTTTCAAGACAATTTCCTTTAATTTCCTGATTTCCTTAAAATCCATTAAAAAAACCATTGTTTTTTTAAGTTACAAAAACCCTGTTTTTGTTCCATTTCAAGCCACTTGATGTAAAGAATATTAATAAGTTAATATATATGCCTTTTTATGCCTGAAAAACTCGAGAGCTATGACGGCATAATAGTTTATGCCGGACAGCCATTCAATTACTATGAAGTAAAAGAGCCGTTATTATCAATTGAGGAAAAAAAACTTGCTGAAACGCTCAGCCAAATCATTTCAAGGAAAAAACCATTCGCTGAATTAAAGAAACTGCAGCTTCCAGGCATTGACTCTGAATTCGCAGAGAAAGTCAGGTCAAGAATAGTCCAGGACATTGAAGCAGAAAACCTGATTCAATTCATTCCATCAAACGAAACCATCAATGCCTTGAATAAAAACCTGATTGAATTCATTAAAGACAATGTTTCTTTTTCAAAACACCCAAGCATTCTTGCAGAAGAAATTCTCTCAAGCGCAATCGGCTTCGGAAAGCTTTCAAGAATCATTAACGATGCAAGCCTTGAAGAAATAATGATTAACTCTCCAACGGAAATCTTTGTTTTTCACAAAAGGCACGGCATGTGCATCACAAGCATTGTGTTAAGCATGCAGGAACTCAAGACACTGATTGACAGGATTGCCTTGACAGTAGGCAAGAGAATCAGCGAGGAAGCCCCGCTGCTTGATGCAAGGCTTCCAGACGGCTCTAGAGTCAATGCAACAAGCGATTATGCGACTCCGTTAGGCCCAACCCTTACAATCAGGAAAGCAACCAAAGAAGCATTAAGCATCATTAACCTGATTGAAAACAAGACGCTGTCAAGCGAATTAGCGGCTTACTTATGGGTCTTTGTTGAAGGCATGGGCATTAATCCATTGAATATTATCTGCGCAGGCGGCTCTGGCTCCGGCAAGACAACTACGCTGAACGTATTGTCAACCTTTATTCCGGCAAATGACAGGATGATAGTCATTGAAGACACGATGGAATTACTGCTTGATGAAAGAAAAAACTGCATCAGGATGGAGGCAAGGCCTGCATTGCCAAATATTAAAGAAGTCTCAATGAATGACCTGCTGATTAATGCTTTGAGGATGAGGCCTGACAGGGTCGTTGTAGGCGAGGTTCGCGGTCCTGAAGCAAAAACATTATTCAATGCAATGGACATAGGCGTTCAAGGCTCCATGGGCACGTTGCATGCAAACACTGCCAGGGAAACATTAATCAGGCTGAAAGCTTCGCCGATGAATGTTCCGGAGCAAATGATTCCATTGCTTGACTTAATCATAATAACCAAGAGGCTAAGCGTTAAAGGAAAGAACTTGATTAGGCGCATCGCCCAATTAGCCGAAGTCACCAGAATGGACGAGCAAGTCTTGCTGGCCAATGTTTTTGAATGGGATTTATCAAGCGATTCAATCAAAAGAACCAATGTGCCAAGCCATTTGATTGAAGTATTGGCTGAATCAACTGGGCAGGCAAAGAAAGAAATCCAGCAGGAAATCCTTGTAAGGAAAGCAATCCTTGAATTCATGCTGAAGAGAGGCATTAAGTCAAGCGCTGAAGTGCATAAATTCATCCAGCAATATTATTCAGCCCCGAAAGAAGTCCTGGAACTAATCCGCTAAACCGAATTTCTTGACAACAGAATAACCAGGGCCTTTAGGGCTTAGTTTTGACTCCATCAAGTCAATCGACTTCACTTCCTGCCTTGCCTCGAGGTGCTTCTTCAAAAAAGCGTCCAGCTCGTTCTTGTCCTTCCAGTGCTTTACTCTCGCAAGGGTTACATGAGTCTCGAATTTTTCCTCCTGCAAGCCAAGAAGCTCATTCATTTTCTCGTTCAATGCCTTCAATTCTTTTCTTCCATTCACTGTGCCTACCCATAAAACCCTTCTGTTGAAGTGCCCTGTCTCATTGAAGGTTAATTCAAATTTCCTGAATTCCTCAAAGGCTTTCATTTTTTCAACCAGTTCATTCATGTTTTTCTCGTCAAAATAGCCGAGAAATTTCACAGTTATGTGCAGGTTTTCTTTCTCAACGATTTTCTTGCCTTCCCTTTCAAGCCTGCCTGAAAGCGCGGTCCAGATTCTTTCCTTTAAGGCATCATCAAGGTTAATCGCGACAAAAAGCCTGTGCAGTTTTCCTTTTTCCTCGCCCATAAAATCACTTCAATGTCGAAATTACTTTAAAGCCGCCATTGCTTGTAGTAAGGATGAAATATTCGCCATCCTTTTTTGTTGGCAAGCTCCCCTTTAATGTGTGCAGCACTTATTTCTTCCGGCAACGCATTTAATGGTTTGGTTTTTGGGTTGCCCTGCCAGTAGACCCCGAAATCTTTTTCATAAAAAGGCAACCCAAATATTCTGGCATAAATTGGCACTTTGTATTCAAGCATGCCAACCTGTTTGTTTTTTACTTTAAGATATTTCTCGAAAAAAACGCGGGGAAAAACCAATAAGATGAATAAACATGCCAAAGGAGTTTCTTTATAGCCGTAATTCTTTTCAACATATTTCATAAACCGCAGGTAATTTTTGCGCTCTTTCGTCCCAGGCCTGGTCCAATCCCAGGCTTTTTCAAGTGGCTTTGTGATTTTCCGCAGCCCGGACAAGAATACCTCGTTTCTCTTGATTTTTGGAAACAATTTCTTGATTGATTCAAACAACAGCATGTCCCATTGGGTGACTGCAATGCTGTCCCAAGACAAAAATTTCCCTTTTTTTTCATGCCAGTCTGTTATCATTAAGTCCCCGTTAATCCATTTCCATGCCCGAGACGTGTATGGGCTGGCATAAAAGTCATCCAGGTATTTTGACAAACGATGCTTGAATGCTGGGGCGTCTTTTTTTTCGCCGCCGAACAACCCGAATATTTTTATGCGCGGATTGTATTTTCTTAATAATTTCAGCCTGTTCTCGCAGATAGCCAAATCCTTATAGAACCAAAACAAAATCGCCAAATCAGCGTTTGCTTCAATCACTTCAATTCCTTCCTTATAAGCAATTCAAACCTGTTCCTTGCTTTTTCGTTTTTCAAGAATTTCTCATTAGCCTTTCCAATCAAATAATCAAAATAATCTTTGCCAATCATTAGTTTTCCTTTTTCAATGACCGGGACTGACAAATACTGGCTTCCCTGCAATTCTACCATGCATTTTCCTTTCTTTATGACTTGAAGGCCATACCTTCTGATGCCTGCTTTCCTGCATAATTCAAGGATTTTTTCAATATTCTTTAATGAATCTGCTTCAATATGAATGATGAATGGCTCTTGCTTTAGCCAAATGCTTTTTCCCTTGACGTTTTCCTGCAATGCCTGCCAGGCTTCATCAGGCTTTACCGTCTCATGCCATTTCCTGTGAAAAAAAGCATTGCCTTTCCTTTCCGCTTCATCAACCCCAAGCAATATAATCCTGCCAGAGCAGGAGCTTGATGTAAAAAAATGCTTTAATGAAAACAAGTAATTGCATAAAGGCACTATTGCTTTATCAGCCTCGCCTGACTCGATTGCTTTTTTCAGCCTGTTCAAGTGCCTTTCCTTAACCATTTCAAACCTTATTTTTGAAAGGCTTTTTTGTCTTTCAGCTTTTTTTGGTTTCGTCAAAATATTTTTTTCCTCTGCCATTTAAGCTTTCCCTCCTTTTCAATTATGAGCAGGCAATAGCCGTCTCTTAATGGACCGATGTTAATGCATTCAATGCCGTTAAGTTCTTCAACGCCTTTTGATTCATGGACGTGCCCTGAAACTGAAAGCAATGGCTTGAAGTCAATAATTGCTTTACTTAAAGCATTCACGCCTAATTCAATGCCTTTAAAGCTCCTGCTAAGCTTCAAGCCAGATGGAGGCGCATGGCTGAATAAAATGATTTTCTTTCCCTTGTTTTCCTCAAACAATTCCTTCAATACTTTTTTTGCTTCCAGCTCTCCAAGGTTGGTGCCGTGGTATATTACATTAACTGGCTTTCCACCGCCCAAACCGATTAATGTAATTTCATTTAAATCAATTGATTTTTTTTGAAGGCTTGCCTGCCTGCTTTCAAAGAATTCAGTGATTTCTTTAGTGTCCTGGTTTCCTGGAATAAAAAACAAGCGTGCCTTGCACTCGCTTAGAATATCGAATGCCTCTACTGCAATGTCTTTCAAGCCTTCATTCGTTAAATCGCCTAAACTAATGATTATTTCAGGCTTTTCTTTTAACGCAAAATCCCTTAATGCCTTGATTGAGGCAAGGTTTGAATGCGAATCAGCAAAAACCAATAATTTTGCCATAAAACCCCTTTTAAAAGCTTTAACTCCCTTAAGGCTTTAAAACACAAGCATTTTAAATAATTATAATATATTTTATATGTTCAAAAGCTTAAGGTGCAATGATGTTCAATCGTTTTTTGATTTTTTCATTTATTGCCTTAATGATGCTTGGCTTGAATGCATTCGCTGACACAAGCTTAGTCTATCCTCTTGAGAAAACAATGCCTTCAGGCAGCAAGGTAGACTTTGGCTCAATCAGCCCAGGCGAAACCCTCGAGCTTACAATCAGCAATGCTACCGGCTACGGAACTGACTTTGTCTGGGACCAGGCAGCAGTTGACAGTGAGGCTTTTCCAGTGGGCTGGGCTTCAGAGGACAGCAAGCCTTACGGCCCGACGCATACAGTTAAAATAATTATTGGAAAAGACACTGCTGAAGGCTCTTACTCTTTTAAGGTGACAATGGCTAACCTTGCAAGGAATATAAGGGATGAATCTTTTGAAGGCAGCGTGATAGTCAGGAAAGATTTGCATAAAGCGAGTTTTTCAGAACTATCCAAAGAAACCCTTGTTAACGTCCCGGTATTTTTTGAACTGACTTTAATCAATGATTCTATCTCAGACCATTTATTCCTATTTTCATCCAACCTGCCTAATGATTGGATGCAGTCAGAAAACATTCTTGTGTCGAAAAAGTCAGTCGTGACTAAATTAATTGAAGTCAAGCCATTGGTTTACGGCTATAAGCGCTTTAAGTTCTTTATTGATTCAAAGCTTACAGGAAAAAACCTTGCATCATTTGATGCAATGATTACCGCAAACCCTACTTTAAAGAACAAGTTTGATGTGGGCTTGTACGGCTTCCCGTTTTTCACGCCAGGCATTGCATTGAATTATTTTGTTAATGCTTTAATAAGCTTTTTTATCTAAACTGTTTTTTAGCCAATGGATTTTTTATGGCCAAATTTGATGATGCCTGCAGGCGGATAATAGACAAGGCAAAAGCAGCCGGCTTGAAAGACTTGGATGAATTAAACAAGCTGAAGCTTAAAGTCATTAAGGAATTAAATGAAAAAAAACTGCCTTCAAACATTGACCTTGCAATGCATGCTTCAAAGCAGGAATTAAAGTCTTTAAGGCATTTGCTTGGCATCAAACCAACCAGGATTGCTTCAGGCGTTGCAGTCTGTGCAATAATGACAAAGCCTTTCAAGTGCCCTCATGGCAGGTGCAGTTATTGCCCTGGAGGCATTGGCTCTTTTTTTGGAAGCACTCCTCAAAGCTATACCGGGCATGAGCCAGCTGCATTGAGGGCAAAGAGAAATGACTTTGATGCCTATCTACAGGTTTTCAACCGCCTGGAGCAATACATTGCAATGAACAAGCCAGTTGAAAAGATAGAATTGATTGTAATGGGCGGAACTTTCCCTGCAATGCCTGAAGCCTATCAGGAGTCTTTCATTCAGTATTCTTTCAAGGCATTGAATGACTTCGGTGAATTTTTTTACTCAAAAAATAACTTTGATTTAGCCAAGTTCAAGGAATTCTTTGAATTGCCTGGCTCCATTCATGACATTGAAAGGGCTAAGAGGATTAAAGCAAAATTATTGAAGCTAAAGTCAAGGCATTCAAGGACTCTGGCTTTAGAGCAGAAGAGAAACGAGCAAGCGCATGCAAGGAATGTTGCTTTATGCATTGAGTCAAGGCCTGATTATTGCAGGCAAAAACACATCACTAGATTGCTTGGCTTCGGGGCAACGAGAGTCGAGTTAGGCGTTCAAAGCATTTATGATTCAGTCCTTGAGAGAGTTGCTAGAGGGCATTCAGTCAATGATTCCATTAAAGCAACCCAGTTGCTTAAAGACTCTTTTTTGAAAGTATCATACCATAGCATGCCTGGCTTGCCTGGCAGTTCCAAAGAAAAAGACATTAATATGTTCAAGGAATTCTTCAGCAATCCTGATTTCATGCCTGATGCATTGAAGATTTATCCCTGCATGGTCTTGGAAGGCACAAAGCTTTTCAATGAATGGAAGAAAAGCAGTTTCAAACCTTTGACTACAAAACAGGCAGTTGATATTATCGTTGCTTCAAAGCAATTCATTCCAAAATGGTGCAGGGTCATGAGAATCCAGAGAGACATTCCTTCAAAACATACAGTTGCAGGCCCTGACAGGACTAATTTACGGCAGTTAGTGCATGCAGAGCTGGAGCGGAAAGGCATTAAGTGCAATTGCATTCGCTGCAGGGAGCCGAAAACAAAGCCAATTAGCTTTGATGATTTAAAGCTTTCAACAGAAACTTATGATGCATCCAATGGCGTTGAAGCATTCATTTCATTTGAGGATAAAAAAACTGATTCATTGCTTGGTTTTTGCAGGCTGAGAATGCCTTTCAAGCCTTTCCTGAAGGAAATAACCAAGGGCTCTGCAGGCATTAGAGAGCTTCATGTCTATGGCTCTGCAATGCCTTTAGGAGAAATCCGCTTTGAAGGCATTCAGCATAAAGGCATTGGCAAGGCATTATTAGCTGAGGCTGAAAGGCTTGCTGTTGAAGAATTTGATGCCAAAAAGCTTCTTGTCTTGAGCGGCATTGGCGCAAGGCAGTATTACAGTAAACTGGGCTATAAAAAGAATTGCTTTTTCATGCAAAAATTATTTAATTAGTTTCAACATTCTTTTTTCATGGATGAAAGAACCCTTGAACAATCGCTTGTACGGTTTCTTCAACAAAACCCTGAATTTTATTCTTTAGTCAAGGATAAAAAGCAGTTAATGGTTGTAGAGGCTTTAGAGGAAAAACCAATTGATTTTGGAAGGCTTCGCTTCAAGCTTTCAAGCATTTCAATCAAAGAAGTCCAGGAGATTGCTTCAATGCTCTTGGAAAAAAAACTAGTCAGCCTGGCTGAAAACAAGGGCAGGCAGTTTTATTCTCTTCCAGAGAAAACAATTGACTTCCTGAAAAAATTCAGGGCAGCAAAAGGAAAACTTACTTTTTAAACCAAAACTTTTTATAGTATATAGTATAAATAATATAGAGCGGGGGAGTTATGGATAAAGTCTTGATAGCTGTTTTAGGCCAGGGAAAAGGCACCTGGGGGCATGTTGCTAGAATCATTGCAGACCAGGAATGGAATAGTATTTACCTAGTCAGCAATGAATGGGGGCAGGAAAAGTTCAAGCCAAGCAAGGAATGCCAGTGGATAATGACCAATAACAGGATGGGTTTTGAATTGCTTCAAAAGCAGATTGAGGAAAAGCTTCCAGAGAAAGCAGATGTGCATGTGAGCTTGATCAGCGGCACTGGAAAAGAACACATGGCTTTGCTTGCTGCATTAAAAAACAAGGGCTTAAAATACGGCTTTATAGTCATTACAGGAGACGGCATTAAGTACTTTTAATTTTTTTATTTTACTTCAAACCAGAGCAGTGCGGCAATCCCGCCAAGCCCTTCAAGTTTCTTGCCTGCTTCATGCGCTATGCTTATCAAGTGGACCTTGCCGCCGTTTTTTTCAACCAGGTCCATTATTTCTTCAAGTTCTTTTCTTTTTTCTAAAAGCATTGCATCAGTGACAAATAATTCAGAAACTGCTTTTGCCTGGACTGCATTGCTTGTCTCTTTAAAGCCGTAAGATATTTTCTTGCTTTCCCTGAAGACTTCTTTAAGCAGGCCTTCAACCAGTTTTGTTTCTTCAACAACCAATGCTTTTGATTCAATCCTTTCCACAATGCCTCTCTTGATGATTTCATTCAAGCCAGCCAAGCCGGTTGCTGAAATGCTTTCAAAAAAGAATTGTTTTTTCAATTGCTTTTCATCAACATACTTTTTGAAATTTTGCCTTGCAAATCCAGGGCCCGCAACAACCACTTTATCGCAGTCAATATTGTTTATTTTCTCGATTATTTCTGAAAAGTATTTTTTTTCAACTGATTCAG
>Ga0315289_10000203_pt1 | contig 94286 bp, 86 predicted proteins | sample YL17G11_40_MG_FD_203452 | JGI IMG/M metagenome (GOLD analysis project Ga0315289, IMG submission 203452) | Sediment microbial communities from Yellowstone Lake, YNP, Wyoming, USA - YL17G11_40 | ecosystem: Environmental > Aquatic > Freshwater > Lake > Sediment | place: USA: Wyoming | collected... | reverse complement strand
GGTGAATGTAAATACTTGCAGACCATCAGCCCTGCCAAGAAAGCAGTGCTGAGGGCAGACCTGAAGGTCTGCAGCTACGGTGGACAGCATGAAGTTATTTTCTTGAAGACCTTCAGGCGGGGGTGGAGAATTCCCGCACCAATGATGAACCAGTCACACACCACGTACCCTCTTGCCTGACGGCGGCTTGGCGTCTATCCTGGGCGACGCAGGCAGGGAAAGGAGTCCCCTCTTGAGGTTGGGTGCTCTTCTGGCAGCGAGCTTGGTCTTGGTCTTCCTGGCCGTCGCCTGCGGGGAGGCAGAGGCGCCATCTGGTGAGACCACGCCCACCGCCGAGCTGACCGTTCTGCCCTCGCCGACGCAAACGCCGGGCACGGTGGAGCCTTCGCCGACGCCGGCAGCCACTGCGGTCCCCAACGTCTGCCTGGCCAACCCCAGCCCCGTCAACCCCGCCGACCCCAACATCGTCGTGCGGTCGCCGGAGCCGGGGCAGGTGGTGAAGAGCCCGTTTCTGGTAACAGGCCTGGCGCGCGTCTTCGAGGGCCAGTTCAATGTCACGCTCTACGGCGAGCTCGGCGGCGTCATCGCCGAGGCGCCGGCGCAGGCGGAGATGGGGCAGGAGCTTTCGCCCTTCGAGGTGGAACTGAGCTTCGCCGTGGGCCGGGAGCAGCCCGCCTGCCTCTGGGTCTACGACCTTAGCCCGCAGGACGGCAGCCGCATCGACGTGGTGCAGGTGTCCGTCGCCCTGGCGCCGCAGTTTCAGCCGACTCCCTCGGTGACGAGCACTCCGGCGCCCACGTCCACGCCCAGCCCGTAGGCGGCGCTACCGCCTCGATGGGCCACCTCCAGGTAGCCGCTGCTGCCGATAAGGGCCTTCAGTTCTGGGCCCTCGTCGTAGGTGCGGGCCAGCCCCTCGATGCGCTGCCCGCCAATGGAGACCTCCACCCGGCCCGCCGGCAGGTCTTCAGCGCGCACATCCGTCACCAGGTTCCCGAAGCGGTCGACGTGCAGTACGCGTCCCTCCAGGGCTCCGTCCGGTAGGCGGCGGGCTCGGAAAGGCGGCAGCGCCTGCACCTCCCTCACGGCTGGACCCAGCGCCTCAAGGGCCACCCCCAGCGAGAGGTGGGCCGCCGCCGGGGCGAAGATGTCGCGGCCGTGGAACGTGACGCTCACCGGCTCTCGCATGTAGCGCGGCCGCGTCAGGACCACGGCCCGATAGCCCTCCGGAAGCTCGACTTCACCCGCCCCTGGCCCAGGGCCCGCCCGGCGCCGCGCCTCCTCCGGCAGAGCGGCAGAGAGCACTCCGTTGTCCGGCCCCACCAGCACCATCCCCGGCGTAGCCAGGGCCAGCGCCCGGCGCGGCGTGCCCACCCCGGGGTCGACGACGACCACATGGATGGTGCCCGGCGGGAAGTAGGGCAGGGCCTGGGCCAGGAGGAAGGCGGCCTGACTTACCTGCTGGGGTCGCACCTCATGGGTGATGTCAACGATGGTCACGCTCGGGTTGAGGGAGAGGATGACCCCTTTCATGGCGGCCACGTAGGGGTCGGCGAGACCGAAGTCGGTGGTCAACGTGATGATGGGAGGAGACTTCACGGGCTATGAATTCCGCTCGTGGCGAGCAGAATACTCGCAGTGAACTGTCAATGCTCCGAAAATGCGATCGTGCCCCGCCTTAGGTGCTTCGACAAGCTCAGCATGCCATTATGCATTGCCCTTGCCGCAGGCGGGCTCTTGCCGCACCCTGAGCCTGTCGAAGGGCGGGGCCCGCATTTTCATCCCTTGTGGTGCCGGAGGCAACCGGCATGACCGATTCTGAGCGTCAGCGAAGAATCCGCAGCGGGGGCCTGCTCCGCCGGATGCTTCACTTCGTTCAGCATGACAAAGGGGCCCTAGGTACTCCTGACGCTCCAGGCGGAGATGAGGATGAAGATGACGACGAGGACGATGGTGAGCTGAAAGAGGGTCTTCTCGGCGCCGCGACGGGTGCGGTAGAAGGTGGAGCTACTGCCCCCCAGAGCGCTGCCAAAGCCCGACCCCCGCGCCTGGAGGAGGATAACGAGGATGAGGGTGACAGAGATAATGATCTCGACCACGTTCAGGTAGTTGGCAAAGGACACCGGAAAGATCTCCTGAACAAACCTTACATAACGATGGCGCTCTCGGGCCCCGGTTCGTCGGCGAGGGTCTCTGTCTCGGGCCGCTGGTAGTAGAGGCGGATGAGCGCGTCGGCGAGCTTCTTGGCATCGTGGTGGTAGCGGTTCTCGACGCTCACCACGTCGACCGTGATGACACGGCTACCGTTCAGGGCGAGGTCGTCGAGCCGCACTGGCTCCGACTGCCAGGCCTCTGGCAAGGGCTCCTTCACGTTGCTGTTGGCCAGCACGTAGTCGAAAAGGCTGCGCCCGGCGTGGCTCTCCAGGGTCCGCAAGTGGTCGCCCACCGTGTAGGAGTCCGTCTCACCATGCTGTGTGGCCACGTTGCAGACGTAGAGCTTGAGGGCGGAGGAGACTGCGATAGCCTGTCGGATGCCCTGTACCAGCAGGTTTGGCAGGACACTGGTGAACAGACTCCCGGGGCCCACGACGATGAGGTCAGCGTTGAGGATGGCGCGAATGGCCTCAGGGTTGGCCTGCACGTTGCCAGGCTGTAGATACACCTCGCGGATGGCGCCGCCCCGCTGCGTGATGTTCGACTCGCCGTGGATGGTCTCCTCGTCCTCGGTCCGGGCGGAGAGGGTGACGTTGGCCAGCGTCGAAGGCAGTATCTGGCCTCGGACGGCCAGGACGCGGCTGGTGGCATGTACCGCCTCCTCGAAGTTGCCGGTGACGCCGGACATGGCGACGATGAAGAGGTTGCCGAAACTGTGTCCCTCCAGTCCGGAGCCTTCGCTGAAGCGGTACTGGAAAAGGCTGGTCATCAGGGGCTCGGCATCGGCTAGGGCGGCAATGCAGTTGCGCACGTCGCCGGGGGGCAGGACCCCCAACTCGCGGCGCAGGCGGCCCGAGCTGCCGCCATCGTCGGCCACCGTCACCACCGCCGTCAGGTTGCCGGTATGCTCCTTCAGGCCCCGCAGGAGGGTGGAGAGGCCGGTGCCGCCGCCGATGGCCACGATGCGCGGGCCCCGGCTCAGGTAGCGGTAGTTGTAGATGATGTTCACCAGGCTCTCCTCCCGCCCCGGCCGGATGAAGGCCGAAAGGAGGGAGCTGTTGAGCTTCCAGATGGCGAAGAGGATGAGCCCCGTGCTGCCGCCGATGAAGAGGATACCCCGGACGTACCGGGGCACGAACTGGAGGGTCAGATAGTAGACGAAGTCGGGAAATGTGTAGGAGACGTAGACCTCTCGCAGCAGGTAGGAGAAGCCGAGACCCATGGCGGCCACGCCCACCAACAGCAGCAACAGCCACCGCTTGATGTGCATGCCGAAGTAGAACCACTTGACGAAGTCAGCGTCTCTTAGGCCGCGCATCTGTCCGGATTATACCACTCGCTCTGGATAGGGGACTACTTCTCTGAGCAATTCCCTGCTTACCGGTCCAGACGCTCCCGCAGAAGCTGCTGGACAACGCCGGCGTCGGCCCGGCCGCGCGTCTCCCGCATGACCCGGCCCACCAGGAACTTGACGGCCTCCTCTTTGCCGCCACGGTAGTCGGCCACGGCCTTGGGGTTCTCCGTCAGCACCTTTTCGACGGCGGCTGTGAGTTCGTCGGCGGCGCTGATCTGGGTCAGGCCCCGCTCACCCACAACCTGCCGGGGCCCCTTGCCTGTGGCAAACATTTCCTCGAAGACGGCCTTGGCGGCGGTGCCAGTGATGGTGCCGTCCTCGATCAGTCGGATCATGTCGTAGAGCTGGTCAGGGCGCACCTTCGCCGCCGTGATGTCGGTCTGGGTGGCGTTCAGGAGGCGGGCGAAGTCGCTCAGCATCCAGTTGCTCACCGCCTTGGCTCGCTGGTCCAGGACCGGCTTCTCTGTGTCCTTTATCGGTGCGAGGCATGCCTCGAAGTAGTCGGCGCGCTCACGAGCCTCCGTGAGCAGGTCGGCCTCATAGGGTGTGAGCCCGTACTGCTCGATGAAGCGCTCGCGCCTGGCGTCGGGCAGCTCGGGCAGGCGGGCGCGGATGCTCTCCACGTACTCCCGGCTAAAGGTCATGGGAGGCAAGTCGGGCTCCGGGAAGTAGCGGTAGTCGTGAGCGTATTCCTTGCTGCGCTGTGACACCGTCTGGCCCACGTCCTCCCGCCAGCCGCGCGTCTCCTGGACCACGCGCTCACTTGACTCCAAGACCTCGATCTGGCGGCGCACCTCGTACTCCAAGGCGCGGTACATGGCCCGGAAGCTGTTGATGTTCTTGAGCTCCACCTTGGTGCCGAACTCCTTGCTGCCCAGCGGCATGAGGCTGATGTTGGGCTCGCAGCGAAAGCTGCCCTCCTCCATGTCGGCGGTGCTGACGCCGATGTAGCGCAAGATCTGGCGCAGCTTCGTGGCGTACTGGCGTGCCTCCTCCGGCGAGCGCATCTCAGGCTCGGAGACGATCTCCATGAGTGGGGTGCCGGAACGGTTTACGTCCACCAGGCTGTACGGCTGACCGGCCTCGTCGACGCGGTGGACGAGGCGGGCCGTATCCTCCTCCAGGTGGACGCGTGTGATGCCGACGCGCTTGCGTTCGCCATCGACATCGATCTCCAGCCAGCCGTTGCGGGAGAGGGGCATGTCGTACTGAGAGATCTGGTACCCCTTCATCAGGTCAGGGTAGGGGTAGTTCTTGCGGTCGAACTTGGAGCGCTCCGGGATCGAGCAGTTGAGGGCCAGGGCAGTCATAATGGTGAACTCGACGGCCTGCTGGTTGATGACGGGCAGGACGCCGGGCATTCCCAGGCAGATGGGACAGACGTGGGTGTTCGCCGGGGCGGAGGCGTAGTCGGCGCTGCAGCGGCAGAACATCTTGCTGCGGGTGGCGAGCTGCGCGTGCACCTCCACGCCGATCACGATCTCGTATTTCGAGGCGACCGCGGTAGTCATCAGTGAAGATCAGTATAGCCGCCACCCGTGGGTTGGGCAAACGGAGCGGCGCCGCGCTACGAAGCGCCGGAGGCCAGGGCCCACCGTTGCCCCTGGGGCCAGGGCGTCACTGAGGGCGGTCATTGCTCCCTCCAGTGGTGGCAGTAGGAGGGCGCACGCTGGTAACGAACGCGGCTATCCCTCTCTTGGGCTAGTCAGCGACGCGGGAGAGAAGCTTCCGGAGAGGCGGCTTTCGCTCGGAGGCGAGCGGCAGGTCAGGCTGCCTCGGCGGGCTCTTCCACCGCCAGCAGGCGGGTGACCACGGCCTCAAAGGCCTCCACCACCTGGGGGTCAAACTGGACGCCGGCCTTGGCCTTGATCTCCTCCAGGGCGTCTCGCGGGGGCATGGCGTTGCGATAGGGCCGGTCCGAGGTCATGGCGTCATAGGCGTCCACGACGGCGAAGATGCGCGCCTCCAGGGGGATCCTGTCTCCAGCGAGGCCGAAGGGGTAGCCGCTGCCGTCGTAGCGCTCGTGGTGATAGAGAAGGATGGGCATGGCGCCCTCCAGGAAGCCGACCTTGGAGACGACAAGGCCCGCCAGGAGAGGGTGCTTCTGCATGGCCTCCCACTCCCCGCTGTCGAGGGCGCTCGGCTTGCGCAAGACCGAATCGGGTACGCCGATCTTACCGACATCGTGGAGGAGGGCACCCCGCTCGACATCCAGCATGCGATCCTCAGGCACGCCCATCTCGCGGGCCACGGCCACAGTCAGGCGGGACACCCGTTCCGAGTGCCCCTCGGTAGCGGCGTCCTTGGTGTCGAGGGCGGCCATGAGGGCGCGCAGCGTAGTGTCATAGCTCGTCTCCAGATCGCTAGCGTAGGAGCGGACCTTGGCGAAGAGGCGGGCCTGCTCTATGGCCATGGCCGCCTGGTCTGCCAGCTCCTGAAGAGGTGTCACCTCAGCACGTGAGAACCCGCGAACGCTGGGGTGGCGGACTGCGGCCGCCACGCCGATGGCCTGGCCGCGAATGCGCATGGGGACGCTGGCCAGAGCGGCCGGCCCCTCGTCGGCGCGGACGCCGAAAACGGCGCGGAGGGGACGCTCCGGCAGCCGGGCCGACACGGCCTCTCGTGTGGCGGCAGCCCGCAGAAGGTAGCCCTCGTCGACTTTGCGGTTGTGGTGGCCGATGGAGCCCTTGTCGCGATCGTAGGTGGCCTTAAGGACCAGCTCCCGGCCGTCGCCCTCAAGCAGGCAGACGAAGCCATACTGACCCTGCCCCAGAATGGCTGCGTCGCGAGCGGTCTGGGCCACAACCTCGGACAGGTCGAGAGAAGAACGGAGCTGCTGGCCGATCTGGAAGAGGTAAGCAAGGCGCGCGTACTGGCGGCTCATGTGTCTCGTGGACCACCAGGCGAGCCCCTGGAGCGCCACCCAAGCTAGGGCCAACATTCCGCCCAGGACCGAGTAGAATGCCATCCTGGCCCGCTGTATCAGACCGGCGGTCGGCGCGTAGTCCTGGACTATCTCCACCACCGCCACAGGTTCGCCGCCCGCTCCGCTGACTGGGCTGAAGACGCTCAGCACCTGCTCCGGCGCGGGAGCATCGCCCGCCATCCCCGCTCCGGGTGCCACCACATGGACCGCCTCGCCGTCGAAGGCGCGCTGGAGTTCATCCTGGCCCAGGAAGCCTCTCCCGATGTCGCCCTCCCGGGTGGAGAAGACGGAGAGACCTTCGCTGCTCCAGAGGCGAATGAGAATAGTATGGCCGGAAACCAGTCCGGCTGTCGCTTCACCCAGACTGTCCTGGGTCGTGGTGTCCAGCAGCGAGCGGGCGGCAACTCCAGCCAGGCTCGCCTCCACTGGCGCTCGGATGGTATCGGCCGCCGTGCTGGCCGCGCTCTCCCGGATCCTAGCCGCAATGATCTGCTGACCAAGAAGACCGACAGCCGCCCCTAGCACCGCCACTACCACGAAGCTGAAGGCGGCGAACTGAAGAAGAAGACCGCTCTTGGAGATGTGAGTCATGACTCTTCGAGACACCAGCCCTGGGCATCCCTCTTCGTACGAGTATCGGTCTGAATCGGGCAACGCTTTAAGCTGGCATCAGGCGCGCCCTGTTCGATGGAATCGGGGCCACGTGGTAACATGAGAGCGACCGGCGCAATCGGTGTCGTCCCGTCCGAAGAAAGGGCCGCGGTGCGCGAGCACAAGACGAAAAGCAGCACGAAGCCTGAGCGCAAGCTGGCCCGGCTGGAGGGCATTCTCCGCGACATGGGCTCGGCCCTCGTCGCCTTCTCGGGCGGCGTCGATAGCACCTTCCTGGCGTCAGTGGCCCACGACGCCCTGGGCGGAGCAGCCCTGGCCGCCACCGCCTCCTCACCGTCCATCCCGGCCTCGGAGTTGGAGGAGGCGCATCGCCTGGCCCACCAGATCGGCATCCGCCACGAGACCATCGAGACCCGGGAGATGGACCGCCCCGGCTACGTAGAGAACTCGTCCCAGCGCTGCTACTTCTGCAAGGATGAGCTCTTCGGCCGCCTCCGGGCGCTGGCCCGCGAGCAGGGCATCTCCTGGGTGGTAGACGGCTGCAACGTCGATGACCTGGGCGACCACCGCCCGGGTCGCCGCGCCGCTTCGGAGCACGGCGTGCGCAGCCCTCTCATCGAGGCCGAGCTGGGCAAGGAGGAGATCCGCGCCTTGTCCAAGGCCCGCGGCCTCCCAACCTGGGACAAGCCGGCCATGGCCTGCCTCGCCTCTCGCGTGCCCTACGGCACCGCCGTCAGCATCGAGATGCTGGAGCAGATCGGCGCTGCGGAGGCCTTCCTTCGCTCCCTGGGGTTGCGGCAGTTGCGCGTCCGCCACCACGGCGACATCGCCCGCATTGAGGTGGACCGGGATGGTATGCAGGTTCTGATGCAGGATGAGAACCGGGAGCGAGTGGTGAAGCGCCTCCGGTCCCTAGGCTACCTGCACATCACTCTGGATCTGGCCGGCTTCCGGTCAGGGAGCATGAACGAAACCCTGGGGCGAGGCAAAAGGGCCAGCGGCGGTTAGCGCCGCGCACCCCAGACAAAGACGTGCGAAGGGAAAGTGTGCTGTGGCCACCGAAATGAGCACGGTTGTCAAGAAGATCGTTCCTTATCTTCAGCGTCGCGGCTACGACCTTGACAATAACATGTTCTTCGGGGAACGAGCGGAAAGTGAACAGCAGCGCGCTGGCTTCGTGGACATCCTCATAAGAAGGAGTGCGGGGGCCACCAGAGCCCTATTTCTCATTGAAGCCAAGCGGGACAGCGCGAAGCTAAACGCCGCGCACCGTAAGCAGGCGCTCGACTATGGTTCCGCGCTCCGAACGCCGTTTGTAGTTGTGACAAATGGCGAAGAATTTGAACTCCTCAACGTCACTACCAAGCGGAAACTCAAGGTAAACGGATCAGTTATCGGCAAAGTCCCGCATTACGACCGCCTAGACGGTGTGTTGGCGCAATTTAGGGCTAACACCGCCCTCGATAACGTCGACCTCACCGCAGACGACAGCCTTCCCTATCGGCCAGGTCTTAATTTGCCCCAATTGCATGGCCTGATCAGGCGCTGCCACAACACGATCAGGAACGTGGAGAAGGATGAGGAAAACGTCTTCGCGGATGTGTCTAAACTACTGTTTTTGAAGCTCCTCGAAGAGAAGCAAGATCGTGGCGAGCTTGGCTTCATCCTTCCGTATACCTATCGTTTCCATGAACTGGCTCAGCGCCGGAACGCGCCCGACCAAGTAAAAGATGCCGTTCTGAGCATGATGAGCCAGGTTGTAAGCCTGCCGAGTTACGGCGACGTTATGACGCCCACTCTCCACATGCAGAAGTCTGCCACCTATCTCAAGGTGGTAACCGAGCTTTCTAAGGCCAACTTCACCGACTCTGAATTGGACGTGCGTGGCTCGGTATTTGAGTATTTTGTCCGGATGAGCTTGAAGGGAAGGCGCTTGGGCCAGTTCTTTACCCCTCGCCCACTTGTCCGGTTTATGTTATCCCTGCTTCCCCTAGAGCAGATCATCTCTGACTTGCTCGACCCCAATTCACACCCAACCGTGATAGACCCCGCGTGCGGGTCTGGTGGCTTTCTCTTGGCAGGCATGGGCCAGCTGCTGAATAAGGTTGTGTGTGAGACAGGCCAGACTTATTCTCTAGATCGTGCAGGTTGGCTGAAGCAGCGGATTAGGCAGGACGTATTCTGGGGTGCAGATGCCAACCAGCGTATTGCATCCACAGCTAAGATGAACATGATCATCGCCGGGGATGGGTTCGCCAACATTCAACACGCCGATAGCCTTACCGAAGAGGTAGATTTCCTGCGGCTCAGAAACCGCAGTAGCCCCCTCGCGGACTATGTGGTGACTAATCCCCCTTTCGGCATGTCGGAATCAGACACCTTGGCGGATGCTGATCTGGACCTCTTCAGCGTTAGGCTGACAAAGACCCAAGCGCTTTTCGTGCAGAAGATGGTCGAAGTCACGAAGCCAAGTGGCCGGATTTGCACGGTCATTGATGAGGGGATGCTGAACACAGCAGCAATGGTCCGCGTTCGGAAGTTCTTACTCAGTACATGCTTTGTAGATGCTGTCATCCGATTGCCGGAGGTGACATTTGAGCCGAACAGGATCAACGTCCGATCCAGCGTCCTACTCCTAACGCGAAAGCCAAACGACGACGCTGTGCAAGAGCACCCTATTCGCATGATTGACCTGCGAAGGATCGGCTATGACTCAATGGGGGAGGAGGAGACAACAACACCCGTTGATACCATCATTAACATGGTGCGTTCCCGCTGGGAGGACATCGGAAGAATTCAACTGACTCTCGACGACACAGGGGGGACTTTCCGCTCATATGCACTCAACCTAGGGGATGTGCTTGCGGAAGACCAGACCAGGCTGGACCTCAAGTATTACGATCCAGAAACCCTCACTCTAGTCGCCAAGCTGCAGGCGTCAGGCGCTCTTTCGCTTAGCGAGGTAGCCCTCGAGCCCATCCATCGCGGCAAGTCTCCTGCGAAGTCAGAGTACAACGTCGATATGAGCAGCGATGCCATCGTCGTGAAGGCAGGAAACATCGGCCGCGTCGGTCTAACTGGGGAGTTCGACATTATACCTGAGACTGTATATGAACGCCTAAAGGGAGCGCAGATTCGGCACGGTGACTTGTTGCTCGCTTCAACCGGCGAGGGGACGTTGGGCAAGGCAGCAGTTTACGACCGCGACAACCTAGCTGTCGCTGATGGGCACGTGACGATCATCCGCCTTTCTGATCGTGTTCTGCCAGAATACGCCGCCTGGTACTTACGGAGCGCATATGGTCAAGCCCAGATCAATAGGCTCTACACAGGCGCGACAGGGCTCATTGAACTCCCAGAAGACGGCGTTAGGCGTGTCCTCATGCTAGTGCCTGACGACAGGGCTGAGCAAGCGCGACTGGCGCAAGAATGGATAACTGAAGTGCGCGCTGCCGAGGCCATGGAGTCCGAAGCTCAGGAGCGAAGGGGGAAGGCCCACCAGCGATTCGTGGATGCGCTGCAAGCCGAGATGTTACCCGGTTAGGGTCTATGCACACTTCATGACCCTGAGCCCGGCTTTCAGAGATATCATAAGGTCACGGCTCCCCTCGGCTGGCTGGGCCAGCCTCTCGGCCGAGGAGCGCAGCTCGTCCGCTAAGCGGCTCAGGCACTCCTCCTGCCGCGGCGGGGGCTGCTCGCCGTCGCCGGGCCCGCCCTGGGCCAGGGCCTGACCCGCTACTGCCGCCAGGGCCAGTGCTCCCACTATCAGGGCCCCAGCAGGGTCTTTCTCCATCCGATCCTATCAGCTCCTCCTTCCTCGCTTGCCGGGGCGATTGCTCGTCCATAGTAGGCACAAGGCGCCCCGCCAAAACGACCAGCAAGGGCCCGTAAAGACAATGTAGAACTTGCCACGACCGCCTGCCACCAATGAGCGAGTGCATTCACGTCAACGCGGGCCGCGAATCCGGAGCGCCACAGCTTCCGCTCCGCCGACTCACTGGTGTAGCATGCTCCCGATGCACCCTAGTCCCTGAGGCGCAGGACCGCGTCGCTTGGCTTCAGGTCAAAGGAGGGACCCTGTGGAGAGACAGCTTTCCATAGGGCTGGTGGCAATGGCGGCCGCTATGGCGGCGTTGCTCGCCGCGCACGGCCCATCGGCCGAGGCGCAGCCGGTGGCCAGCATTGCGCTGCCTGACCCCGGTGGTACCGAGCAGCTCTACTCAGGGTGCAATGCGATTTCCCTGACATTTCCCCACGGGACGGCGAGCGAGACGGTCGTAGCGGCGGTGACCCCGGCCGGAGCAGTCGAGTCGCTGTGGCGTTTCGACCCGCCCCTGAAGAAGTGGGAGGGCTTCTCTCCGGCCGCCCCGCGGGCCAGTGACCTGCTGAAAGTGGACTTTCTGGACTCGGTCTGGCTGTGCGTGGCTGCGGCCCCCGGGGGCACAGCGCCGCCGCCCTCACCATCTCCGGCTGGCACACCTGTAGATCCATCCGCGACGGCAGACCTGGTGCTGACCGACCTCTTCCCAAAGAAACTGCCCGTGGGGGACGTATACGCGTCGATCACGAACCACGGTCCAGGCAAGGTGAAAAACACCGATATCGATCTCTCGTGCTCACTGGAAGTAATCCCTTATCAGGGCCCTCCAACCACACATCAGGCTGGTGGGCCGGTCTCAGTCAGCCTCAGCCGCGGACAGACGGCCGAGCTCCCGACCGGGATCACGATCGACATTAGCCAGGCCGTGTTCGACATAACGTGTACGATACAGGCGCCCCTCTACGACCCGGACCTGGTCAGCAACAAGAAGTCCAAGACCTTCCCCACAGCCGACGTGGAGGTGATCGACCTCATCCTGCACGGCCCGCCCGCCAGCAGAGACGTACAGGCTGTGCTCACGAACAAGGGGCCTGACACCCTGGTGAATGTTCCCGCCAAGCTTGAGTGCGAGTCGCGCATCTGCCCAGATGTGGGCCTGTGTTTCTTCCTGGGGCCCCCTACTCGGCACCCGCCGGTGCCCGTGCAACTCCGCCTTTCGCCAGGGCAGACGCAGGTAGTGCAGACGCCCCTCACGTTCGACGACACTAACTACTATGCGCAGACAATGACGTGCACTTTGGCAGTCCAGTTCCTCGATCCCAATCCGAGCAATGCGCGCAACGAAACGCCCGTGCAGTAGACTCCGCCGCGACCCGTGGCCGGGGTAGAGAGTCAAGATCGCTGGTGGAGGGCGCTGCAAAACCCGGTTCCTGCCCTTCGACAGGCCGAGCCAACTTCGGATTCCGCTCGCGGTGAGCCTGTCGAACCGCGGGTGGCCTACATGGCTCTTGAGCACTCTCCTGAGGGCCGCCTCCGACAGGCTTTCCGCAGGCCCGGCTCGAGCTAAGGAGGGGGAGGGGTGCCCGTCAAACGGCTGAGGGGTGTCTGAGAGACGTAGCCGAGACAGCCGGCCCGCGCCGCCGTCTCGTACGCCTTCCGTACGTTGTCCTCCCGCAGGGCATAGTCGACACAGAAGAGGGGCACGCCGGCCTCGCGGTAGAGGCGGAACAGCTCCATCAAGTACGCCTGATCCTCTGGTGGCGTTGGGATGTCTCCGGACGCGCGGTCGCCCCACTCGGTGTCAGCCTCGCCCCGAAAGGAGAGGTCCTCCTGGGCGAGGCCGTCGATGACCTCCAGGTACTCCGGTCGCTCCTCCGCCAGCTCGGCGGCGTTTTGGGCTACGACCAGGAAACCAGGGTGGCGCCCCCGGCTGTAGTCGCGGATCTCCCTGATGAAGGCCATCATCTCGGCCGCCGGGTCGAGACCCTCGGCCCGGGCTGCGGCGGCGACGTGCTCGTCCATGTACGCCTCGATCCAGTCCATGTAGACGCCGTCGAAGCCGTCGTCCAGCACCATGTCGAGGAGTGACCCGTCGTCGTATGTCACCACGTTCTTCCAGCGCTGGTCCCAAAAGGCGACTGGGTAGTCGCCCGACCAGCCGCCTGGGTCCACCGTGAGCAGGAAGTCCGGGACACCGCGCTTGTCTCGTGACGGCCTCTCCCACTCGTCCTGCCAGTACGTGCGGTAGTCCTCCGCCTCACCAATGTCGATGTAGGCGAGTACCAGCTTGCCTCGCTCGTGGAGGCGGCGGACCAGGCCGGCCGTGTCGAACTCCTGGGAGCCGACAACGGAACGCGTCGGCTCTATGACCAGCAGGTCGTAGTCTGAGGCGACCAGCGCATCGGCTGCTCCGTCCGCTTCCAGTGCCTGGATCTGGTACGCCCAAGACGTCACGGCGCTCAATATGGACTCCGCCGCTACGCCCGCCAGCGCTGGCATCGCAAGGGAAGCAGGCCGCGCCATGCAAAGGAACACGGCGTCCAGGAAACCCAGGCTTGTGAGGTCGCTGGCCTGGGGAGCCGCCGCCGCGTAGGCCTCAAAAGACCCGCTGGCCTCATCGAGACGCCACATCGTCTCGAAGGCGCCAGGCGGGGTGATGACAGCGGCCACCTGGGAGGGGGCGGTACTGTCTGGGAACGTGAGGCCGAGGGCGTTGCAGCGGGGGCTGAGGGGAATGGACATGGTGGCGCCGGAGGGGTCAGGGGAGACTGCGGGCATGGTAATGGTGGCGGGCGAGTGCAGACAGAGGAAGACAGTGTCGAGGAGGTTGACGGAGGGCAGGTCGCTGGCCTGGGGAGCGGCGGGGGCAAAGGCCTGGAAGGAGCCGGAGGTGTTGTCCAGGCGCCAGATGGTGTCGAGGGCGTTGGAGGGGGAAACGGCCGTTGCCACAGCGGCTGCATCGGTGCCGCTGGCGAAGGTGAGGGTGACCATGTTGCAGCCAGGGCTCAGGTTGACGGTGCGTTCGGCGTCCTGGGCGCAGGGGGTCGTGGCGACGGCCATCGAGATCACGGCGACAAGGGTGGCCAGTGCAGGGGTGATCGCAGTACGGGGTCTCATGGGGCGTCTTCCCTGTCGTCGCGAGGGGCCGGGTTTGACCGGCCGCGGCCTGGCCCGTATTCTAGAGCGCGCGGCTAGGCGCGGTCAAAGAGACCTCGCAGCCGATCTCCTACACCAGAGCCGTGTGACCGATATGGGGATTCCGCTCACGCACGAGGAGGGCTGTGATGAAGGCTGTGCGCATGCACGAGAGCGGTGGCGTTGACAAGTTCATATACGAGGAGGCGCCGGACCCTCAGCCCTCCCATAACGAGGTAGTCGTGCGGGTCAAGGGCTGCGCCCTCAACCATCTGGAGGCTTGGGCGGCCAAGGCGCCCCCGGGCAGCACTTTCCCCAAGCCCCGCATCCTGGGCAGCGACGTGGCCGGCGTCGTCGAGGCGCTGGGCGACGCCGTTGGCGGCTGGGAGGTGGGGGCCCCGGTCTTGCTGCACCCGGGCATTAGCTGTCACCGGTGCCAGGCCTGCTTCAACGCTCGCGACAACCTCTGCTCCAGCTACGGGCTCATCGGGCAGGGCTTCGACGGCGGCCTGGCGGAGTTCGTCGCCGTCCCGGCGGCGAACCTGATCCCCAAGCCGGACAACCTCAGCTTCGAGGAGGCCGCCGCCATACCTCTCACCTTCGTCACGGCCTGGCACATGATCGTGACGCGGGCCGGCCTCCGCCGGGGCGAGACGGTGCTGGTGAACGCCGCCGGCAGCGGCGTGGGCGTAGCGGCCATCCAGATTGCGAAGCTTTACGGGGCGCGCGTCATAGCCAGCGCCGGGTCAGAGCCCAAGCTGGACAAGGCCCGTGAGCTGGGAGCCGACGAGGTCGTCAACTACACTACCCATAAGCTGGCCGAGGAGGCGCGGCGCCTGACCGGCGGTCGCGGCGTCGATGTCGTCGTGGAGCACGTCGGGGGAGAGGTCTTCGAGGAGAGCGTGCGAGCCCTGGCCCGCGACGGCCGGTTGGTCACCTGCGGCGCCACGGCCGGCCCCCAGGCCACCCTGAACGTTACCCGCTTCTTCATGGGGCACCAGACCATACTTGGCTCCTTCATGGGCACCAAAGCGGAACTGCTGGCCGCCATCCCCTACTTCGCCAGCGGCGCCCTGAGGCCGGTGGTAGACCGCGTCTACCCGCTGAGCCAGATCCGCGAGGCCGTCCAGCGCATGCTGGCGCGCGAGCAGTTCGGAAAGATCGTGCTCGTGCCGTGAGCGTGGAACAATGGAACAATGGAACACGCGGGGTTGCCCCGCTGTTCCGCTGTTCCACTGTTCAACTGTTCCAGCAAGGGGGTGACCAATGGCAGAACTGAAGACTGAGCTTCTGTACGAGGTGAGTGTGGACCTGGAGGAGCCGCAGGAGGTGGGAGCAACGCCCCACGGGGTGCGGCGAGTCTACTGCGTGAAGGGCGGCACCTTCGAGGGTCCGAAACTGAAGGGCGAGGTGCTCCCCGGCGGCGGCGACTGGTTCCTCTTCCGTCCTGACGGAGCCGGCGAGCTAGACGTCAGGGCCACCGTCCGCACCGACGACGGCCATCTCATCTACACGTACTACCGGGGCATCCTCCACGCCCCGCCCGAGGTGATGCAGCGAATACTGGCGGGCGAGGCCGTTGACCCCTCCGAGTACTACTTCCGGACGGCACCGTACTTCGAGACGGCGTCGGAGAAGTATGGCTGGCTCAACCGGATCGTGGCGGTGGGTGTTGGCAGGGTGATCCCGAATGGGGTCAGCTACACGGTGTACGCCGTGCTATAGCCCGTGACCCCGACCGTAGCCGTAGGGGCGCAGCATGCTGCGCCCCTACTACCTTTCGATTGGAGCGGAACCCCGCCTGCGGCCTCCTACCGCAGACTCCGCCTCCTGGTGTACCTTTCCGCCCTCGGAGGCGCGCCGAGTCTTCAAGACGATGGCGTCCAGCGACTTCTTCGGGAAGCTGGTTGTGGTGCCCTAGCCCCCGCCTGTGGCCCCTACAGGTCCACGTGGCCCGCGTCGCGCACCGGGAAGCGGAGGAGCTTACTGGCGACGGCGGCGAAGTGGTCTGCGTCGCTGGTGGTGTAGAAGCGGAACGCCGGCTCCTCCTGCGTGGCCAGTTGCGAGGCACTGGTCAGGAGCTGTCGGACCCGGCGGGCCACCGGGCGCGACGGGTCGAAGACGCGGACTCCTGGCCCCAGGATCTTCTTGATGCGGGCTCGCAGGAAGGGATAGTGGGTGCAGCCTAGGCCCACCACGTCGGGGCGCGCGGCCACGACGGGGGCCAGGTGGCGCTCCAGCAGCTCCGTCGCCTGGTGTCCCCGGATGTTGCCGGTTTCGACCAAGTCTTCCAGCCCGTCGCAGCCCACGTTGGTGACCTCCAGGCCCGGCGCGAACTCCTCGATGAGCCGCCGTAGGTAAGCGCTGCGGGATGTAGCCGGTGTGGACATCACGCCGATGCGCCCGCTGCGCGTGTAGCGGGCCAGCGTCTTCACCACGGGCACCACGCCCACAAAGGGGGTATCCGGGAACTGCTCCCGCAGGTAGTCGATGGCGTAGACGGTGGCCGTGTTGCAGGCTACCACCACCAGCTTGACGTCGTGGCGAAGGAAGAAGCGCACGATGTCGGCGGTGAGGGATTGCAGCTCATCGGGGGTCTTCTCACCATAGGGGACGTGAGCGTTGTCGGCCAGGAAGATGAGGCTCTCCCGTGGCAGCAGGCGGCGGATGGCCCGCCAGACGGTGAGGCCGCCGACGCCGGAGTCGAATATGCCCAAGGGCCTGTTCTCGGCCTGCCCTCCGTCCGTGCGCGATGTCATGCCGCCCTCCTCGCCCGCCACCGGGGTCTCCTGGCGGGCAGTATAGCGCCTCAGCCCCCTGACGGCGAGACCCCCAAGGCCGGCGGCCCGACCAAGAATCGGGGTTTTCCCTAATTGTCGGCGTGGCCCGCGCAGGGCATATTCACTAACGCTAAGGGGGAAAGAGGCCTAAGGGGTTTAGGTCTCGCCGTCCCCTCCTGGCCCGCCTAGCCGCGGTGCACAGTGGGTCGGCGTCAGAGAACCCAACCGGTCTATGAGAGTGGTCCCCGCCGCAGCCATAGGAATCTCTGACGACTACACCTGGCCTCCGGCATGGCGGGCCAGGAGGGGCCCCTGAAGACTCTCCTGGCCTGCCGTCTTGCCGCCGACCCCGCCCGGCGGCAAGACCCTTTTCCGCGCCTGTATCCCCACCTAGTCCGATCCAACAGGGGCTAGGATCGAGTCGTACAGCGAACCGGCGAGCAGGCCCGAACCGGCCAGCCGTCCACCAGCCGAACGTCCCGCGACCTGGCCTACCGCTCCAGAAGCCCCGGTGTGCTATCATCTTTCGGTACCAATGTCTGGCCGCAAGCGCTGCCTGATTCTGCGTCGCGGGCTCACGGACTATGGGGAGGCCTGGGAGCTGCAGCGGCAGACGGCCGTCGCCGTAGCTGAGGGCCGCTCGCCGCACGTGCTCATCCTCCTCCAGCACCCTCCTACGTACACTCTGGGTGTCCGCGGCAGGTCCGAGCACATCCTCGCCTCTGAGGAGGCGCTTGGCCGTCTCGGGGCGCGAGTCTACCGCGTCGATCGGGGCGGCGACGTCACCTTCCACGGGCCCGGACAGATCGTGGGCTACCCCATCTTCCGGTTGGGGGCCTGGGGCCAGGGCCCGCTCTGGTACGTCCGCCAGCTCGAGGCGGCTCTCATCGACGTGCTGGCCACCCTGGGCATCACCGCCGGTCGGGTCGAGGGCCGGCCTGGCGTCTGGGTGGGCGCCGCCAAGGTGGCGGCCATCGGGGTGCGCGTCTCCCGTGGCATCACCACCCACGGCTTCGCCCTCAACGTGAACCTGGACCTCTCCTACTTCGCGCACATCGTGCCCTGCGGCCTCGCCGGTGTCGCCGTTACCTCCGTCGAGCGCCTGCTGGGGCGGCCGGTGCCTGTGCGCGAAGTGGAGGATCTGCTTATCGTCAGGCTAGGGCGCGTCTTTGGCCTTGAGACGGTGGAAGCGAAAGAAGAGGCCTCGGCCGCCGCCGGGGGGCCTTGATGGAGATCCGCCCCCGCCTCGCCAACGAACCTCGCCGTCTCCCGCCGTGGCTCAAGGTGCGCTTCCCTGCCGGCGAGCGCTACGGTCAGATCAAGGGCCTCCTCCGCCAGCACCAGCTCCACACGGTCTGCGAGGAGGCGCACTGCCCAAACGTCGGCGAGTGCTTCAACAGCGGCACCGCCACCTTCATCATCCTGGGCGACGTTTGCACGCGTAGCTGCGGCTTCTGCGCCATCACTTCGGGCCGGCCGCAGGGACTCGACGTGCTGGAGCCATATCGCCTGGCCCGCACCGTTGACGTGCTAGGCCTGGACTACGCGGTCATCACCTCCGTGAGCCGGGATGACCTTCCCGACGGTGGCGCCGGCATCTTCGCCGGCTGCATCGGCGCCATCCGCGCCCGCCGTCCCGATTGCCGCGTGGAGGTGCTCATCCCCGATTTCCTGGGCGACGGCGAGGCGCTGGCCACGGTTGTGCGGGCGAGGCCCTTCGTGCTGAACCACAACGTGGAGACCGTACCCCGCCTCTACCGGCGGGTCCGGCCCAAGGCACGCTACGAGCGTTCCCTGGCCCTCCTGGCTGCCGTCAAGGAGATGGACCCCGCCATGCTGACCAAGTCCGGCGTGATGCTCGGTCTGGGCGAGACGCGGGAAGAGGTCCGCCAGGTCCTGGCCGACTTGCGCGGCGCCGGCTGCGACATCGTCACCATCGGGCAGTACCTGCGGCCGTCCCCCAAACACCTGCCGGTCGAGCGCTTCGTGCCTCCGGAGGAGTTCGCTGAGATCGCTGAGGAGGGCCGGCGTCTGGGCTTCCGGCACGTGGAGGCCGGCCCGCTGGTGCGCAGCTCCTACCACGCCCACCGCCAGGCGGGCATGGAGATACGCCGTCCACTTGCTGCCTCCGTGGAGACCGCCTTCGAGAACGGCGGCTAGGGAGTTCGAGGTTGCCACCATGGCTCGCTACGACCTCGCGATAATCGGAGCAGGCCCCGGCGGCTACGTGGCCGCCATTCGCGCCGCCCAGTTGGGCCTGAAGACGGCCCTTATCGAGAAGGACCGCATAGGTGGGCTGTGTCTCAACTGGGGCTGCGTGCCTAGCAAGGCCCTCCTCTGGAACGCGGAGGTGGTCCACCTCTTCCAGCGCGCTGACGAATTCGGCGTGAAGACCGGCAAGCTCAGCTTCGACCTGGCCAAGGCGGTGGACCGCAGCCGTCAGGTAGTCGAGCGCACGGTAAAGGGGGTGGAGTTCCTCCTCAAGCGCAACAAGGTGGACGTCATCAGCGGCACTGGCCGCCTTCACAGCGCCCGCGAGGTGGAGGTCGAGCCGGAGGGGCGCTCGATGGAGGCAGACCGCGTCATCGTCGCCACCGGCGGTCGGCCCCGCAGCATCCCAGGCGTCGAGATCGACCGGGAGGTGGTGATCACCAGCCGCGAGGCGCTGGAGCTGAGGGAGGCGCCGGAGTCCATCGCCATCGTGGGCGGGGGCCCGGTGGGGGTGGAGTTTGCCTACCTCTACCGCGCCTACGGCAGCCAGGTCACGATCATTGAGATACTCGACCGCCTGGTGCCCGCAGAGGACGAGGAGATCAGCCGGCGCCTGGAAGCTGCCTTCGACCAGCAGGGCATCCGCAGCCTGACCTCCGCCCGTGTGCAGGGATTGCAGTTGGACGCAGGGGGCGCCGCCGTGCAGGTCAGCATCGACGGCCGGGAGGAGGAAGTGCGGGCCAGCCGGGTGCTGATGGCCGTCGGGATGGCCGCCGGCACCGAGGGCCTGGGCCTGGACCGGCTGGGGGTCGCCCTGGAGAACGGCTTCATTCAGATCGACGAGCGGATGCAGACCAGCGTTCCCGGCGTCTACGCCATCGGTGACGTTACGGGCAAGCTGATGCTGGCCCACGTGGCCTCGGCCCAGGGCGTGGCCGCTGTCGAGGGCATCGCTCAGACGGGCGGGCGTCTGCCCGCTGGCCTGGAGCCACCGGCTCTAGACTATGTTCAGATGCCCCGCGCCACCTTCTGCCAGCCCCAGGTGGCCAGCATCGGCCTCACCGAGGCCCAGGCGCGCGAGCGAGGCTACTCCGTCAAGGTCGGCCGCTTCCCCTTCCGTGCCAACGCCAAGGCTGTCGCCCTGGGACTGACCGAGGGGGTCGTCAAGCTGGTGGTTGACTCCGACCAGGGCAAGCTGCTGGGCTGCCACATGGTCGGGCCGGAGGTGACGGAACTCCTGGCCGAGGCGTCGCTGGGCACAGTGATGGGGACGACGGCCCGCGAGGTGGGGCTGACGGTCCACGCCCACCCCACACTCTCCGAGGCCTTCAAAGAGGCGGTCCTCGGCGCCTACGGGCAAGCCATCCACTTCTGGAGGGAATAGTGGCGGTCAGCAGGGCGCCTTGAGTTCAGATTCGCCACTGCTTGGGTAACCCTGCCAGCCTGGGCGTGTGAAAGAGGGGTTCGGCTGAGCAGGTGGGAGAGTGCGCGCGCGAGCGGCTTCGTCCCGTGGAAGGGCTACGTGGTGAGCTTGCGACGCGTACTGTGGGCGTTGGTGCAGGCGTGCCTTTGGGGGGACGCTAGGCTGACTCAATAGCGTCCAGCGCTCTGGCGATTACCCGATGACACGCGTCTACGCCTCGGAGGTTGGGCTCTACGTGCTTCACATCGAGGTACACCTCGTAGACCCCCCTGGTTCCAGGTCTCCAGTAGACACTTCCTGCATAGCTGCGCAGCGCATTACCCAGCCGGGCGTTCAGCGCCTGTCGAGCCTTGTGGTGCGTCACCCGCTCCACACTCAAATAGTCCTGCGAAAACGCTATGGTGACGTTTAGGCGGCCGGACACTTCATCCACGCCAGTAATGGTGATGGTGGTGCGTCCAGAGACTGACCGATAGGCCTCGTGACCGACGCGTCTCTGCTCGGAGAGCCCGGCGGCGGCGAAAAGGAGTTCCGTGACGAAACGGCCTGCGGAGATGTGCTGATCTTGGTCAACCTGCCGAAGAAGGCGGTAGACTTGGTAGAGGCGGTCGCTGACCGCCCGGAAGCTGGAAGGACGCTCCCGTGGATCCTGCCGAGTGCAGTTGTCGTACAGATCGAGGAACGCATTCGCCGCTTGTTCTCCGGCCCAATTGGCAATCATGTCCTCCAAGCCCTGCCGGTTGTCGGCGCTCCCAAACGGGATGGGATCGCTGCCAGCCACTGCGAAGAAACAGAGCTGGCCGAAGGAGTAGATATCGGTCGTGGGGGAGTGCGCTGCATGTGAGGAAGGTTTGGCAAGTTGCTCAGGTGCGGCGTAGAACAGCGCGCCAAATGCATCCTTGGTGACTTGCGTAGCTGTCGAAAACCACGCAAGGTCAAAGTCAGTCAAATAGGGAACCCACGTCTGCGTGCCACCATCAAAAGCCAGGACGATATTCTCAGGCTTGACATCTCTGTGTATCACGTTGCGCCCGTGCGCGTGTTGCAGGGTCTCGGCGATCTTCAAGAGAAGGTCAACGGTTTCCGGTGCCTCACGTAGCGTGCCAGCGAACTGCCTGAGATTTGGTCCAGCAATGAAATCCATGTAGAACCCCAGCGGGCTGTTGGTAAACTTGTGTACTCTGACGATGTGCGGGTGGTCTAGCTGATTCATCGCTCTGTAGCCGCGCTCGAATCGCGCCACCTTATCTTTGATTTGCAGCTCCTGCGAGTGGTAGACCTTATAGGCCAAGCTGCGGCCCTCTGGGCAGTCGACTTTCCAGACCGTTCCGAAGGCACCGGCGCCCAGTCGCTCAACGATCTGCCCTTGGTCGGTTCGTGTCCCCTCGCTTACGGCACCCAGCTGAGCGAGGCGTACTCGTGCCTCCGAGTGGGCTTCCCGGAAAGCTTGCCTGGACAGGAGTTCCGGGTATTCTCGGATATTACGGTCGAATCAGCGTAGCAGTGGATCGAGGAGTTGGCTCGCCTTCTGGAATCCTTCTGTCTTCCACGCTTCGTAGGGCACGGCCACCTGCTCGAGGTACTCGTCTAGGTGGTCCTTGGCTTGCTGCTCCATGGTCGCGAGGAGGCTCGGGTCGACGCCCGTCTGGTCTGGGGTCAGGGGATGCGGGGCGGCGAATCCCGCGCCGAGGATGATCAATCCCGTCTGCTCTCCCTTCCAGACAGGGTTCTGACGGCCGTCTTCCCTCAAGCGTTGAGCGACGTAATCGTAGAGTCCCATGGGGGTAACGAGGCCTTGCAGGTTTGTGGCTCCTCCGATCAGACCCTCCAGTACGTGAAACGTGAAGATTCCGTGTTCAGCGCTATCTGTCTCGTATGCAACCTCATCGCTCCCGCACGCGGCGATGAGGACCTTGCCCTCAGCCAGCGTACCCAGAGCCCGGTCTATGTCACCCGCTGAAATCGCTTTGTATGCGCCTTGGTGTCTCACGGTGGCCGCTCCGGCATGGCAGCAATCGAAGATGAGAATCACCGTTCCTTCCGCTGCCAACACCTTCTGGCGTAACCAGTCCAAACCGAGGCCAGGCCCCGCGAAGGTGCCGTCCGCTGTGACTAGATAAACGCCTGAGTCGTTGGCACATCCATGGCCGGAGAAGTAGACCAGTTTCATCGCGGTAGGAGCGTTGAGGAGACGCTGCAACTGCTGCCGAATCTCCTGAAGAGTAGCTCGCTCGTCGAGCACTTTCTCCACTTCGAAGCCGTATTCTGGCATGGCCAGTATGGCCGCCATTTCTATGGCGTCGCGAGCGGCACATCTAAGCGGCGCCATCACAGAGTACTTGTCAATTCCAACTACTACAGCCTGATTTGTCACGACAGCCCCCTCTCACGCGGCCGTCTCAAGCGTCCACTTGAGGCACCCGTGGAACTGCGCAGCATAATGTCCAGCGAATGTCGTGCACCTGGAAAACCCCGCGACATCTCCGCGCACAGTGTATAAGCCTCCGCGTAGGGCGTCAACGTCTCCGCTGTCCACGGGTGTTCACGCAACGGGCCCACCCGGCACTTCGCAAGCCTGAGCCCTAAGCCACCACCTTCTTCTGGTACTCGCGCTTGATGGCGACGGGGCGGAAGCCCATCGCGGCGTACATCTGCTTCGGCGTGTCTGCCGGGCCAGCTGCACCCGACCCTCGGCGGTCTGAGGCGCCTGGCGCCGCTCTCAGGTCGCTAGCCGCGCGTCCCTCTCCCGCAGCCGGCGACTGAGGACAGGCAGCATCTGCACGGCGATGTAGGGGTTGGAACGCAGCTCGGCCAGGAAGTCCCAGCGCCACAGTTCTAGGCATTCGGTGTCCTCCACTGCCCGCACGGTGGCCGAGCGCAGGTAGCCGTCCAGCAACGCCATCTCGCCAAAGAAATCACCGGAGTCCAGCGTGCTCAACACCGTTGGACTGGGACCCTCGGCTCCTATCACCACCTCGACACGGCCTGAGAGGATGAAGAAGAAGGCTACCGCTTGCTCGCCCTCTCCTACGATGACATCGCCCCCCGCGAACCGCCGGCTCACCGTCCCCTTGGCAAGACGCCTGAGAGCGCTGCGGCTCAGCTCGGAGAAAAGAGGCACCTGGGCGAGGATGTCCTCGATGTCTATCGCCTTGCTCATCTGCTACTCCTTCCACTTCACCTCGTACAGCCGCACCGGGTCCTCGAAGCCCCGCAGCACCACGTCGCCTCGGTCCGAGAACAGGAAGCCCTTGCCCGCCACGAGCTGCCGCACCACGTCCGAGGCTAGGATCTCCCCGCCCTCGGCCTTTGCCGCGATGCGGGCTGCCTGGATCACCGCCGTCCCGAACAGGTCCTCCTCCTCTACGATGGGCTCGCCAGCGTTGAGGCCGATGCGGACGCGAATGGCCTCGGTAGGGGCGCTGCTCGCTGCGCCCTGGGGCGGGGCGAGCGCCGCCCCTACACCGGCGTTCCATTCGGCGAAGGCCCGCTGCATGGCGATGGCGCACTCCAGCGCCCGCGTCGCCGACGGGAACGAGGCCATGAAACCATCGCCCATGGTCTTGACCTCGGTGCCGCCGTGGGCTCTCAGCGCCTCCCGCACGATGCGCTCGTGGGTGCGCAGGACTTCCCGCGCCCTCGCATCGCCTAGGCGCTGGGTGAGGGCGGTCGAGCCCTCGATGTCTGTGAAGAGGACGGTGCGGAAGGCGCCCGCCGCGGGCGGCTCTGCTGCCGCGATGGTTTTCTCCCCTTCGCCCAGGAACTCGTCGATTGCTGCCAGCACCGCCTCCGTGTCCCCCAGGAACGGTACTGCTGATGATCCTTCCAGGAGAGCCAGACGGGCATCAGGTATGCCGGAGGCAAGGCGCCTGGCAATGTCCACTACAGGAAACATGACCTGGCGACGGTGGAGCACCAGGGTCAGTGCCCTCACCTGCGCCAGTAGCGGGCTAACATCAACCTCACCAAGTACGCTAAAGGCCGCCTGCGCCGCCTCTTGTGTGACGCTTTCCCGCAGGTACGCGGCGAACTGGCGAGCTGGCTTACCTTCGGGCCATCCCAGAAACACATGCGCCACCGTTTCCGTGTATAGCTGCCAGTCCTGCTTCAGAAGTCCGCGTATCGCCCCGATTTGCGGCGACTGCAGGTAGTCAGAGCCCCGCGCATACGTGCACCACAGAATCAAGTGGGATATCCGCTCCGGATGGCGTGCGGCGTAGGCGATGGCCATTGGCCCACCGTGAATAGACGCGTACAGAGCTAGCTGCTGCAATCCCAGGCGGTCTACAACGGCCTCCAAGTCCAGTATCTGGGCATCGAGCGAGAAATCAGTCGCATCCCGGTCCGACAGGCCACACCCCCGGCTGTCATATCCTATGAGCATCCTTCTCTCCGCCAATTGCTCGTTCCAGCGGCGCCACTCCGGTATCTGCCACTCCAGTTGCCTGTGGCCGAATGGTGGACCTATTGAGGCGACGAGTGGCGGCCCTTCGCCCATCGCATAGAAGGCGATGCTCACGCCGTCGGCGGTCTTGGCATACTGGATGCGCGGCTCCATTGCGGCGCTATTCTACACCAGCGCTGTCACCTCGCCAACGGTGTTTGCCAGTCCACACCAATATCGGGAGGCTAGCGCCAGGGCCCGCCGGCGCCATGCTATGATTGGCCCGCCCCTTCACCATCCACTCGGGAGGTCCATCCATGATCAAGGCTGAGGTGCGCATCGACCCGCGGCGGCGTCTCGGCGCCATCGACCGCAACATCTACGGCGGCTTCATCGAGCACCTGGGCCGCTGCATCTACGGCGGCATCTACGAGCCCGGCTCGCCCCTCTCCGACGGGCAGGGCTTCGGGAGCAGTGACTAGGTGCTGACGCTCCTCCGGTAGTATTGATGGAACGTGGATCAGGTGTTAAAACCGATCCAGTGGCCACAAGGGTAAACCAGAGGAAATGGGCCGACAAAACGTCATCACGCATCTGTTGATTGGGTATCTGGCGGTCGTCGTTGTGCTGATGCTCTCTCGCAACGTATCGATCAGCCCTGACCGGTTCTTTGTCTTCCTGCTTTTTGGGGCGATCATTGTTGGTCGACTGAAGAGTTTCCTGCGCGATTGGCTGCCCTTCGTCGCCCTCATTCTGGCCTACGACATGCTCCGGGGGTTTGCCGACAACCACTTTGCTGTTCACGTCGCCGGTCTAGTGAACGCCGAGAGAACTCTCTTTGCTGGCTACCTACCCACAGAGGTTCTCCAGGACCTCTTCTACCGGGAGGACAGTACCGGGTGGCAGGATATTGGAGCGGCGATTATCTACTTTCTGCATTTTCCCTTGCCGCTTGCCTTGGCGTTCTTCTTGTGGCTAAAGGACAGGCAACAGTATTGTGAGTTCGTCGTTGCCTTGACTGTGCTTTCCTTTTCCGGCTTCATCACTTTTCTTTTGTTTCCCGCCGCCCCACCCTGGTACGCCGCCAATGAAGGGCTAGTCTCAGTCGCCAAAATCACCAACCTGGCGGTCGACCATCTTGGCTGGAGCTGGAATCTTTCCTACTACTACTCTCATCTCAACCCGAACCCAGTTGCGGCCATGCCTTCTTTGCACGCGGCTTACCCAACCTTAGTTTTGCTCGCCCTTAGACGTTACAGGAAGAGATTCTTTTGGTACTTCCTGCCTTACCCGCCTCTAGTTTGGCTTTCGACGATCTACTTAGGTGAACACTACGCTATTGATGCGATTGCGGGAGCGGCCTACGCCTTTGCTGCCTACTTCGCGGTCTATAATTTCGCCACTGTGAAAAGACTAACCTCTAGGCTTGCTACCACGGCGAATCTACGTCGAGTAGGAGGTCTGGAGGCGTCAGAATAACCAGTCGGCCTTTTCGTCCGTCTTCCTCGGGGTCGGCAAGTTGCTGCGGAGTTGGCTGGCTCTCCCACCTCGCCTTGCGCTGCTCCTCCTGGTCGCTGAACCCTGCTTGCCCGACTTCACTCCAACGAAGACCTCGCGGGTGCCGGGCTCGAGCTCACTGCCCTGCCCTCGCCAACGGCCTTCGCCGGCTGAGCGAGACGACACCGTGCGCACTGCGATGCCAGGCGCTCAACAGCCCTGTGCTATGATTGCCCTGCCCCTTCACCATCCACTCGGGAGGTCCATCCATGATCAAGGCTGAGGTGCGCATCGACCCGCGGCGGCGGCTTGGCGTCATCGACCGCAACATCTACGGCGGCTTCATCGAGCACCTGGGCCGCTGCATCTACGGCGGCATCTATGAGCCCGGCTCGCCCCTCGCCGACGGGCAGGGCTTCCGTCGCGACGTGCTGGAGGCCATGCGACAGCTCCGCCTACCTGTCCTGCGCTGGCCGGGAGGCAACTTCGTCTCCGGCTACCACTGGCTGGACGGCGTCGGCCCGCCCGAGGAGCGTCCCCGGCGCTGGGACCTGGCCTGGCGCAAGGAGGAGAGCAACCTCTTCGGCACCGGCGAGTTCATCGCCTATTGCCGGGCGCTGGGCGCCGAGCCCTACCTCTGCGCCAACCTGGGCTCCGGCACGCTGGACGAGGCCGCCGGCTGGGTCGAGTACTGCAACGCCACCACCAACACCCACTACGCCAACCTGCGCCGTCGCCACGGCTCGCCGGAGCCCTACGGGGTGCGCTACTGGGGCCTGGGGAACGAGGTCTTCGGGTTCTGGCAGGTGGGCTACAAGACGGCCGCCCAGTATGCGGAGCAGGCGCGGGAGTACGGCAAGGCGATGAAGTGGGTGGACCCCAGCATCCAGCTCGTGGCCTGTGGCGCCGGCAACCTGGAGTGGGACTGGGAGGTGCTGAAGACCCTGGCCCGCTACATCGACTACATCTCGGTGCACGCCTACTTCCGGCCCGACCCCCAGGAGCCCTACTACTCGCTCCTGGCGCGGCCCCGCGAGCAGGAGCGCTACATCCGCACCCTGTGGGAGCTGATCTGCGCCGCCCTGCGCCAGCAGCGGCTGGATCGCAGCATCCGCATCGCCTTCGACGAGTGGAACGTGTGGTACCGGGCGATGGACCTGGCGCGTGACGCACAGCTCGAGGAGACCTACGACCTGACCGACGCCCTTTGCGTGGCCTCGTTCCTCAACATGCTCCAGCGCAACTGTGTCGCCATCGGCATGGCCAACCTCGCCCAGATGGTGAACGTCATCGCCCCCATCTTCACCAGCCCCGACGGGCTTTTCCTCCAGACCATCTACTTCCCGCTGCTTCTCCAGGCGGAGCACAGCGGCCCCATCGCCCTGGACGTCTGGGCTGAGAGCGACGACGTGGAGGTGCCGGGCTTGCCAACCTCGCGGCTGCCTTTGCTCGACGTGTCGGCCACGTTGGACGGGGAGAAGGGCGTCCTTTACGTATCGGCGGTGAACCTGTCGCGGGACGCCGATATGTCGGTGGACTTGCGCCTGGTGGACACCAAGGTGGCGCCGGAAGGGGCTCACTATCTGTGCACAGGCCGGGACCCCTCGGTCACGAACTCCTTTGCGGAGCCGGAGAACGTGTCGGTGCGCCGCCGGGGGTTGAGGCGGCTCTCGGGGCGCTGCCGGGTGTCGCTGCCGCGGCACTCGGCCAGCGTGCTGGAGCTATCGCTGGGCTAAGCGTTCCTCGCTCTACTCTGTGTGAAGGGATGTGCCCCGTCGTCAGGTCGCTGGTTGCGACTCCACCTCCCGCAGGCGGCGGCTGAGGACGGGCAGCATCTGTATGGCAATGGAGGGGCCAGAGCGCACCTCGGCCAGGAAGTCCCAACGCGACAGCACCAGGCACTCGGTGTCCTCCAGCGCCCGCACGCTGGCCGAGCGGAGGTAGCCGTCGAGCAGGGCCATCTCGCCGAAGAAGTCGCCAGGGCCCAGGGTGCTCAAGACCCGTGGCTTGGACCCCTCTGCTCCTTTTACCACCTCGGCGCGGCCGGAAGAGATGAGGTAGAAGGCGACTGCCTGATCGCCCTCCTTGACAATGACGCTGCCCTTGTCGAATTGGCGGCGCACCGTCCCCCGGGCCAGACGCTTGAGGTCCCTGCGGCTGATCTGCGAGAAAAGGGGCACCTGGGCCAGCGTGTCCTCTGTGTTCATCGGCCTACCTCCTGCTGACGCTGACACGTATTCTAGCGGTGGCGCTGCCGCGCCGCAACGGTAATCGGCTGGGCTTCGCGGAGGGAGGAGCTAAACGGGCTCCTGGCGCGACTGCTTGTCAACGCGGCGCGACGGGGCGGCACTACTCGCCCCACCTGACCTCGTACAGGCGCACCGGGTCCTCGAAGCCCCGCAGGGCCACCTCGCCCCGGTCCGAGAAGAGGAACCCCTTGCCGGCGACGATCTGGCGCACACCCTCCGAGGCCAGGATCTCCCCGCCCTCCGCTTTCGCCGCAATGCGGGCCGCCAGGATCACCGCCGTCCCGAATAGGTCTTCTTCCTCTGCTATTGGCTCCCCCGCGTTCAACCCGATACGCACCCGTATCGGCTCCTCCGCTGACTCGTTGTGGGCGGCGAAGGCCCGCTGCATGGCGATGGCGCACTCCAGCGCCCCGCTGGCTGACGAAAACGAGGCCATGAAGCCGTCGCCCATGGTCTTTACTTCTGAGCCGCCGTGAGCCCGGAGCGCTTCCCGGACCATGCGCTCGTGTGCCCTGAGCACCTCCCGCGCCCCGGCGTCGCCCAGCCGCTGAGTGAGCAATGTGGACCCCTCCACGTCCGTGAAGAGGATCGCGTGAACGGCGCCCGCCGTAGAGGGCTCCGTGACCGACGGTTGGGCACGCCCCTCATCCAGGAACTGCCGCACGGTTTCCATGTAGGACATGTCGCCGAAGTCTGGGTGGCCTATGTTGCCCTCCAGGGCGACGAAGCGGGCATCCGGGATCAGCGTCGCGGTTTCCCTCCCCGCTGCGATGGGCGCGTTGCGGTCGCCGCGCCGGTGAAGTACGAGGGTTGGGGCCTTTACCTGAGGCAGGTACTGCCTGACATCAACGCTCGCGTAGAACTCCACGAGCCTCGCAGCGGTTTCCGGTAACACCGACTCGCGTAGTGTGTTGGACCACCAGCGCTGCAGCTCAGTGGGCCCACTGGGGAAGACGATGTCCGCGAGGGCCCTCCGTGCCAGGCTCCAATTTCCCCGGACGAGCTCTACGACACTGCGGGCTGCCCCCGGTCTGAGCATCTCCACGCCGCATGGATACGCCGCCCAGAGGACCATGCGCGAGACGCGCTCGGGGTGCTGTGCGGCGTAGGCGACGCTCACGGCCGCGCCGTCTAGGCCTCCAAACAGGTCGAACCGCTCCAGTTGCAGGTGGTCAACCACGGCGGCGATATCGCGGACGCGGGCATCCAGCGACGCGTCATCGACATCACGCTGGGAAGCACCGACCCCGCGGCAGTCGAACCCTACATACAGACGGCCCCGGCTCAGCCCCTCGAAGAAGGCGCGGCCGTTGGGATGCTTCCAGTCGAGCTCCAGGTTGAAGCCCCAGCTCGGGACGGACACCAGGGGTGGCCCCTCGCCCAGGGTGGCGTAGGCGATGCGCACCCCGTCGAAGCTGGTGCAGAAGCGCATCTGTGGCTCCATCAGGCCTCCTCTCGCCACCGCACCTCGTACAGGCGCACCGGGTCCTCGAAGCCCCGCAGCTCTACGTCCCCCCGGTCCGAGAACAGGAACCCCTTGCCCGCCGCAAGCTCTCGCACCACATTGGACACCAGGATCTGGCCAGGCTCGGCACGGTCACATATCCGCCGAGCTAGCTGGACGGCCGTGCCGAACAGGTCCTGCTCTTCCGCGACAGGCTCCCCGGTGTTCAGTCCGATACGGACACGGAGGGGACCTTCACCATGCTGTTCTGCGTGAGCGGCTACCGCTCTCTGAATCTCCACGGCGCACTGCAGACCCTGCGAGGCGGAGGGCAACGAGGCCATGATGCCATCCCCGGTATGCTTGACCTCGCTGCCGCTGTGGGCCTTCAGGGCGTCACGGACGATCGTGTTGTGGGTGCGTAGGAGCTCCTGGGCTTTGGCGTCGCCGACGCGCTGCGTGAGGGTGGTGGAGCCCTCGATATCGGTGAAGAGGATGGTTACCAGCCCGGAGGGGACCTTCGTTTCTGCGGCCTTCTCACCCTCGCCCAGGAACTCGTCGGCGGCCGTCAGCACCGCCTCCATGTCGCCCAGGTACGGCGCCATCGAGACGCCTTCCAGGACCGCTAGGCGGGCATCCGGGATGCGCGAGGCGAGAAGCCTGGCCATATTCATGTCCGGCGAGGGCAGTTGGCGCCGATGGAGAACAAGAGTAGGCGTCTTGAGCTGTGGCAGGATGTCGGTGACATCAAACTGGTTCGTTGCCTCCAGGGCCGCCTGCGCCGCTTCCGGCGTGATGCACTCCCGCATGTAGGCGGCGAAGCGGTGCGCCGCCTCCGCTTCCGACCAGCCGAGGAAGGTGCCTGCCGTCGTTTCTGTGTACGTGTCCCAGTTCAGACCTATGAATGCGCGCGTTGCCTGAACTTGGGCCGAACCTAGTAGGTCGGAGCCCCTTGCCCAGGAGCACCAGAGGACAAGATGCGACACCCTCTCCGGGTGACGGGCCGCGTAGGCGATAGCCACCGGGCCCGAATGGTAGATAGCAAACAGATCGAACCGTTCCAAACTCAGCCGATCAGCGACCGCCTCCAGGTCCAGCACGTAGGCGTCGAGCGAGTATTCGGTCACATCGCGGTCCGATACCCCTGTTCCCCTGAAGTCGTAGCGGATGAGCTTTCTCCTCTGAGCAAGACGCTCGTACCAGCGCCGCAACTCAGGCATCTGCCACTCTAGCTGGATATGGCTGAATGGCAGCGTTAGCATGAGCACAAGCGGCGTGCCTTCCCCGAGGGTCCAGAAGGCGATGGACACGCCGTCGGCCGTCTGCGCGTACTGGATGGGTGGCTCCATAGCGGCACTATCCTACACTACCGCTGTCCCCTCGCCAACGGCCTTCCCAACTCCGTGCCGGAGGCATCACCGCGCTAGGCGCTTCTCCCTGCTACCTCTCGCCGGCCTCGGCCTTTAGGTCAGCTTCCACCATCATGCGCACCAGGTCCTCGAAGGAGATGGTGGGCCGCCAGCCCAGCATCTGGCGCGCCTTGGTGGCATCGGCCATCAGGTAGTCCACTTCGGCGGGGCGAGAGAACTGGGGGTCGCTGCGCACGTGGTCCTGCCAGCGCAGGCCGACGTGCCCGAAGGCGAACTCGACAAACTCCCGCACCTGGTGCGCTTCGCCGGTGCCGACCACGTAGTCGTCGGCCTCGGGCTGCCGGAGCATGAGGTACATGGCGTTCACGTAGTCGCCGGCGAAGCCCCAGTCGCGCCGGGCGTCCAGGTTGCCCAGCACCAGCTCCTTCTGCTTGCCGAGCTTAATGCGGGCGGCGGCGCGGCTGATCTTGCGGGTGACGAACTCCAGTCCGCGCCGGGGCGATTCGTGGTTGAAGAGGATGCCGCTGCAGGCGAAGATGCCGTAGCTTTCCCGGTAGTTGACGGTGATGTGGTGGCCATACACCTTGGCCACGCCGTAGGGGCTGCGGGGATAGAAGGGCGTCTTCTCGTTCTGGGGCGTCACCACCACCTTGCCGAACATTTCGCTGCTGGACGCCTGGTAGAACCGGATGCGGCCGCTGGAGACGGGCCGTGAGGCGCTGGCGCCCTCCGCCAGTCGAATGGCCTCCAGCATGCGCAGCACCCCCAACCCCGTGACCTCGCCGGTGAGTTCCGGCTGATTCCAGGACACGGGGACGAAGCTCACCGCGGCCAGGTTGTAGACCTCGTCGGGCTCCACGCGCTGGATGGCGTTGATGAGGGAGGTCTGATCCAGCAGGTCCCCCTCCACGATCTGCACGTTGGGCAGGAGGGTCTCGATGAGCTGGCGTTTGGGGTTGGCCTGGCCGCGGATGAGGCCGTAGACTCGGTAGCCAAGGGAGAGGAGACGTTCCGCCAGGTAGGTGCCGTCCTGACCTGTAATGCCGGTGATGAGGGCTGTCGGCATGTGGCGCCTCCCTTTGGCTCTAGATGAGAACGGTCCCGCGGCTCGGCCTGTTGCGCCGGGGCCGCCCCATCGTCAGAGTTCCCCGGGTGCCGCTCCATTCTAGCCGGGCGCCGGTGCCCTGTCGACAAGGGGCTGCCTATGCGAGGCGTTTGACAGCCACGTACTCACCTGCTATAACACCCACGCCGCCAGCGTCCCCTCGGGGGGCAGCGCGTCGAGCTTTCTTCCAGGGGGTCACCGTGGATCAAAGAAGCATGGCCCAGCGCTCGCAGACATACGGGCTCATCATCTGCGGCGCCAGTGTCCTCACGGGTCTGGTCTTCCTCATCGGCATACTGCGCAGGAGCTACTGGGCCCTGGCGGCGCCCGTGACCGCCGGTTTCCTGGGCGCCCTCTACGTGGCCTTCTGGATCGGGCGCGCCCTGGTCACGACGCCGGTGGAACCGCCGGCGGAGGACTGAGACTCCTGCCTGCCTGCCGCAGGCAGGCCCAGGACCTCCTCGTACAGGGCCGCCGTCCTCAGGGCCGTCTGCCGCCACGTAAAGTGCTCCCCGATGCGGGTGCGGCCTGCTTCCCCCATGCGCCGCCGGAGGGTGGCGTCGCTCATTAGGTGGGCGATGGCGTCGGCCAGGGCCGCTGCGTCGGCGGGAGGCACCAGCAGGCCCGTCACGCCGTCCTCGACTACCTCCGGCAAGGCCCCCGCCGTCGTCGCCACCACGGGCACGCCGCAGGCCATGGCCTCGGCGGCTGGCAGGCCGAAGCCCTCGTACAGCGATGGGGAGACTACTAGCTCCGAGCGGTTGTAGAGCCGCACCAGCTCCTCACGCGAGACACGGCCCGAGAAGGTCACCCGGTCCTTCAGGCTCAACTCGGCCACAAGCCGGGGCGCCAGCTCTAAGGCCTCGCGGGGGCGGTCGACCAGGGTGAGGCGGATGTCCAGCTTGCCCTTCAGGAGGTGTAACGCCTCAAGCAGGTAACGGGCCCCCTTGTTGCGGTCCTCTGAGTTGCCCACGTAGAGGAGGCCTCCCGGCTTCTTCTCCACGCCTTCCAGGGGCCGATAGGCCTCGGCGTCCACGCCGTCGTGGACGACGGCGATCCTCTCCGGCGGCAGGCGAAAGGCCTGGCCCACCGAGGCCGCGGAGTTGAGGGAGCCGGTGATGATACGGTCCAGCCGCCGCGCCGTCAGCTCCTGCATCCAGAAGGGGTAGAAGGCGATGCGCCGCATCTTCTCCCTCACTGTACGGGCCTGGAGGACGGCGTTGCGCCGGTCGATGGCGAGCGGGTGGTGGATGTTGGCCACCACGGGCAGTCCTAGCGCCCGGATGAGGAGCGTACCGTAGCCCAGCACCTGCACGTCGTGCACGAGGTCAAAGTGAAGGCAGGCCGAAAGCTCGCGGAAGGCCTGGTAGGCCCGGAAGCTGAAGGCGAACATGACCGAGAACATGCCCATCCGGCTGGTGGCGAGCTCATAGAAGTTGAGGGGCTGGAAGAACTCCAGGGGGTCGCGGCCGTAGAACCACGGGCGGCCGGTCTCCAGAAGGCGGTAGACGCTGAAGGTCTTCACCCGGTGGATGGCTACGTCGGGCGCCGTGTCCGGCCAGGGGGGGCCGACGATGACGTGCACCTCGTGGCCGATGGCAGCCAGCTCGCGGGTGAGGTTGGACAGGTAGACGCCCTGCCCACCCGAGTACATGTTGCCCTGGTGAAGGAGAAAGCAGACTCTCATCGGACAGCGGCTGTCGCTGGCGGACGGCGTTCGGCCCGCACTTCCTCATAGAGGGCCGCTGTCTTCAGGGCCGTCTCCCGCCAGGTGAACCGCCTCACCACGCGCCGGCGGCCGGCCTCGCCCATGCGCTGGCAGAGCTCGGGGTCCTCCAGCAGGGAACGGATGGCCTCGGCGAGGGCGTCAGGGTCAGCGGGCGGCACCAGGACACCGGTCAGGCCATCGGCGACCACTTCCGGGAAGGCGCCGGCGCTGGTGGCCACGACCGCCGCACCGCAGGCCATGGCCTCGGCGGCCGGCAGCCCAAAGCCCTCGTACAGCGAGGGCGACACGAGCACCTGCGAACGGCTGTAGAGGCGCACCAGCTCTTCGTTCGAGACGTGCCCGGCGTAGGTGATGTCATTCCCCAGGCCGTAGCGACGCACCAGGGGCGGTACCACCTTCAGATCTTCAGGCTTGCGGTCCACCAGCGTCAGGTGGAAGGGCACCCGGCCCCGCAAGCGGCCCAGGGCGGCGATGAGGTAGGCCGCCCCCTTGTTCAAGTCCTCCGAGTTGCCCACGAAGAGAAGACTGCCCGGCTCCTTCTCCACACCCTCCGCAGGGCGGAACGTCTCCGCGTCCACGCCATCGAGGATCGGCTGCACGTGCTCTCTGGGCAGGCGCAGGGTTTCGACGATGGAGCGGGCGGAGTTGTCGGAGCCGGTGATGATGCGGTCGACGCGGGCCGCCACCAGACTCTGCATGTACCAGGGATACCACAGCCACGCGCCGACACGGTGGCGGAGGGCCCGCGCGCGGGCCAGGGCGTTGCGCCGGTCGATGTCCAGAGGGTGGTGAATGTTAGCTACGACCGGCAGGCTTCGCCCGTCTGGGCCTAGCTCCTTCATGAGCAGGATGCCGTAGGCCAGGGTCTGATTGTCATGCACCAGGTCGAAGGGAGCCTGACGCGACAGCGCCCGTAGCTTGACATAAGCTCGCAGGCTGAACATGAGGAAGAGGGCGGCCAGGCTGAACCGCGTTGACACAAACTCGTAGAAGTTGACGGGATGAAAGAAGGCCACGGGACTGGTGCGGAAGCGGTACTCGTCGATGCCGTCCAGGAAGCTCCAGAAGCTGAAGGTCTTCAACCGGTGGAGGTGGACGCCCTCGACCACCTGCGGGTAGGGCCGGCCGGCGATGACGTGCACCTCGTGTCCCAGGTGCACCAGCTCCCGGGTCAGGTGGTGCAGATAGACGCCCTGCCCGCCGGAGTACATGTTCCCCTGGTACATGATGAAGCAGACGCGCATCTAGGCCTCGCCCTGACCGGTCTGTTGAAGACCCCTTCCACCGTCTTCGTCATTCTGAGCGCAGCGAAGAATCTCGTTCACAGAGAGACCCTTCGCTTCGCTCAGGGTGACAGAAGAGCAGGGTTTGGCAGCGAATCCCTGACGCCCGGCCGAAGAGGGGCTTCGTCCCGACGGCGGCGGCTTCCGCCCGTAGAAGACGATGCTTTTAGGGAAGAGGTAGTTAGCCGCTTCCTCGAGCCGGTGGAAGAACTCCGAATTGTGGACCCGGCGCGACTCCAAGAAGGTGCGGAACGACTCCACCCGGGGAGCCGGCTCCCAGCAGTGGTCGCGAAGGCCGATGCGCGCCAGCCAGTACAGTGTCTCAAAGGCGTGTCGGAACCGGACGGCATACAGGCGCAGGCCAGCATCCTTCAGCTTTGTCGCGATCTCCCCGCGACCATAGATGCGCACGTGGCCCCCCGGCGTGTTCCGGTATTGCCACGAGAGGCGCCAGAAGATGGACTCCGTGAGCTGGTCGGGCACGCTGACGGCGGCCGTGCCGCCCGGCCGCAGGACACGCATAATCTCACGGATGGTGCGGCGGTCATCGGGGATGTGCTCCAGGACCTCCGTGCACATGACGCGGTCGAACGAGCCATCGGCGAAGGGGAGCCGGTCGCCCCAGCCCAGCATGAGCGTAGCACCGGCCCTAACCACCCCCCAGGAACGGATGAGGTTCACGTACCTGCCGGCCAGGGCCAGGCTCTCCAGGTCCGAGTCCAAGCCCACCACCCGGCAGGGGCGCAGGCAGGCGGCCAGCACGTGTCGACCGGTGCCGCTGCCCATGTCCAGCACCAGGTCTCCCTCGCTCAGGCGCAGGAGGTCCAGGTCCACGGCCTCCATGCGGTCCTTCACGTGGCCTCCTGCTTCCGGTGGCGGGCTGCCGGCCCCCTCCCCGGTCCCGCGCGCCGGTGGCCCGCGCCTGAAAGGGGCTTGGCGCCGTAGATAATGGTGTCCTTGCCCATGACCAGGTCCAGGACTGCCTCGACGTATTCCAGAAGGCGCGCCCGGCGGCGGTTGTGGTACCAGCTGATGGCGCGGGTGAGCAAGCGCGTCGGCGGGAAGTAGTCGTTGTCCTTGCCGAAGGCGCAGCGCACAAACCAGTACAGCGTCTGGAACGAGTGACGCTGCCGCTCGCTGCGCAGCCGGACCCCGTGCTCCTCCAACTTGCGCCACATCTCTCCGGGGCGGTACATGCGTACGTGGCCGCCGGGCGTGTGCCAGTACTCCCAGGAGATGGTCCAGAAGAGCACCTCAGGCCAGTAGCTGGGCACACTGACGGCGATATCGCCGCCCGGCCTCAGCACTCGCACCAGCTCTCGGATGCCGGCCAGGTCGTCGGCGATGTGCTCCAGCACCTCCGCGCACATCACCTTGTCGAAGGCGCCGTCGCGGAACGGCAGGTGCTGGGCGTCGGCCATGACGAAGTCGGCGTGGCCGGGCGCTATCCCACGACGCTGGAGGTCGGCCAGCATGTAGCGGGCGACCCGCAGCTCCTGACGGCCCAGATCCACCCCCACGGCCCGACAGGGCCAGCGACAAGCTTCCACTGTGTGGCGCCCGCTACCGCACCCCAGGTCGAGCACCCGCTCCCCCGCCTGGATAGGGAAGTGACGGCGGAAGTCGATGTTGACGATGTTGTCCGGCGTGGCCTCTCTCCTGTCTGGGGCCGGATCAGTCACCCTCCGCCGGAGGCGGCGGCTATTGCCGTTACGGGCGTTGGCGCCCGGCGGCCGCAGACCTCCTCGTACACGGCGAGCGTTTGCTGGGCGGCGCGCCCCCAGTCGAAGCGCTCCCGAATGGCCCGGCGCCCCCTTTCGCCCAGGGTGCGTCGCAGGCCGGGGTTGGCGTGCAACATACGGATGGCCTCGGCCAGGGCGACGGCGTCGGCCGGGGGGACAAGCCAGCCCGTCTCGCCGTGGTCGATGACCTCTGGGAAGGCCGGCGCTGTGGTGGCGATGACGGGCCTTTCGCAGGCCATGGCCTCGGCCGCCGGCAGCCCGAAGCCCTCGTACAGCGAGGGCGATACGACCACCTCGGCCCGGTTGTAGAGGCGCACCAGCTCTTCGGCCGGCACGCGCCCGGCGAAGGTGACCCGGGCCTGCAACCCATACTCCCTCACGAGCCGCGGCACCAGCTTCAGGTTGCTCTTCTTCTGGTCTACGAGGGTGAGGTGAAAGTCCATCTCGTCCCGCAGCAGGCGGAGGGCCTGCATCAGGTAGCGCCCGCCCTTGTTGCGGTCCTCTGAGTTGCCGACGTAGAGGATGGCCCCCGGCTCCTCCTCCTCATCCGGCAGGGGGCGGAAGGTCTCATGATCGATGCCGTTGTGGACGACGCGCAGCTTCTGACGCGGCACACGGAAGGCGCTTTCCACGGCTGCCGCCGACGCTTGCGATACGGTGATCACGCAGCCGAGGCGGCGGGCGGCCACCTCCTGCATGATCCACGGGTACCACAGCAGGCGGCGCGCCCTCTCATACAGGCTGGCTGACTGGGCCAGGCTGTTGCGCAGGTCCACAGACAGCGGGTGATGGACCGTAGCCACCACAGGGTACCCCGCGGCCTGCATGAGGAGGGTACCGTAGCTCAGGGTCTGGTTGTCGTGGATGACGTCGAAGCGGTGACGACGGGCCAGCTCGTTCAGCTTCACGAAGGCGCGTACGCTGAAGCTCGCCAACAGCGAAGACAGGGCGATACGGGTGGAGACCAGCTCGTAGAGGTTCACCGGGTGGAAGTGGGTGCGCGGATGGCGCTCGAAGAGGAAGTTGCGCTTGTAGTGGTGGTAGCTCCAGAAGCTGTGTGTCTCCAGGTTGTGGCCGATGACGCCCTCATCCAGGGTGGGGTAGGGTGGCCCGGCGATGACGTGCACCTCGTGTCCCAAGCGGGCTAGCTCTCGGGTCAGGTAGTAGAGGTATATCCCCTGGCCCCCGGAGAACATGTTCCCCTGGTACATGAGGAAGCAGATATTCATCGTCTTCCGGCAGAGCCGCCTACCGATCTCAGATTCGTGGTGCGCTGTAGGGCAAGGCGGCCTACGAGGGGCCGCGCCCCCCGGCTGCCCTCTCGGCGCTGGGCCGCTCCTCCTCTTCAACAGGGACGCCTGTTCGATTGACGGCGAGCCACCCCTTAGGCCCGCCGCAATCCTACCATAGCTGACTAGCCGTGCAGAACCAACCACCTGTGCTGTTTCCGCCGCTGGCACAGACGCCGGGGACGGCGCACCGGTGGGCTCCGGAGCCGCCGGGCTCTCGAGCGGGGTCTCCGTGCGAACGTCTGCTTCCTGCATCAGAAGAGCTCCTCTGAACGGGCGATAATCTCCCGGCGGCGGCTGTCGGCCGGCTCCGCCCATAGGATGGGCGTGATGGGGTCGATGACCACGCGGGTGGGCACCTCGTAGCTCTGTCGCGCCTCCACCAGCCGGGGCAGCTCGTCGGTGATGATGCGCCGGAAGCCCGCCTCGCGGCGCCTAGGCGGCCTTTGCCGATGGGAAGATTCCTGCTCACCCTTCTGGCCAATGCGCGGTCCAGTGAGTCGTGCCGATCAATAGGTGAGGGCTCTTGGGGCCAGACCGGTACCGGGACACGGCTCAATGCGGGGCCACCAGGAGCGACGAAAGGGGGGAGCTCACAGATGCGTCTCTTCCGAAGGATGTCGGCCTCCGGGGAGCGTGAGACAGCGCTGTCGCGCCTCTCCAGGCTACAGGCGTCCTACCGGAGCAGGGTTCGGGCCGTCTGGCTCGCCATCGGTGCCACAGCCGTCATGACGGTGCTCCTCGCGCTTTGGATGATCCCCTGGGTGCCCGTTGGCATGGCCAGGGACGACTACAGCTTCGAGGTGTGGGTTGCCCTTGTGCTGGCCATGGGTAGCGCCGTTATGGCTCTCCTTGCGTTTCTTGCGAGAGAGCCTGCCAGCGGCGAAAGAGAGGCAGTGGACATCTGGCACCGCCTCATGGGCGGGGCCATCCGGCTGCGCGGCCGCCACCAGTTCCGCAATCGCCTGGCCAGGGAGTGCGAGCGGGCTCGGCGCGACAGGCGGACATCGCTGTCGCTCATCTTGGTGAGTGTTGGGCAGGAGGGGGATCACCCCGATCCGGGCAGCCCGGATGCCATCGAACACGTCGTGAATGCTCTGGCGACCACCGTGAGGTCCAGCGATGTGATGGGGATCGTTGAGGCCGCCGAGATCGGCGTCCTGGTTATCGGCGCTGGTGCCAGAGTACGAGAGGTGATCTGCAGGCGGCTCGAGCGGGCACTAACCGCTGCGCTCAGAGGGTGGACTGAGGCAGGACTCTCCAGCGGGACACCTCGGGCTTCCCTAGGCGCCAGCACCTTTGGCGCCGACGGCGTCGAGCCGGGTCATCTCCTCGCGGCGGCTCGGGCCTCGCTGGCACCTGTCATCCCTCGACGGAAGAAGGCCGCGTAGGAAGAGCCAGGAGTGTCAGGGATGCTCACGCTTGGCGCCGGGCACCGGCCGACACTGCCGCTGGCCTCGCGCTTGGGTTGAGGTCAGGCGGAGATGCGCACAAGCCCGTCTCCGGCCGCAGACGATGAAGGCCTTCTGGCGGCGCCGACCCTTGCGCTCCTCCGCCGCATCGGGCAGGTCCTGCCCCTGGCGGATGGTTTCGAGAAGGCATCGCGTGAGGTGCTGAGCAGGCTGGCCGGCCTCGTACCGGCCGGTGCCTTCGCCCTAGCGGTCATGGCCGAGGACGAGCGGCTGATCTTCACCCACGCCTTTTCGAGCCTGTACCAGCGTCTCACGGCAGAGATACGCGACCGGCTTTCTGAAGCTGCTGGCCTGGTCCTGGGCCGCAAGGTGCTCACAACTCAGGATAGGTTCGAGCCCATGACGGGCGGCTCGGCGAAGGCGGCATGATGCGGCAGGTGGGCTCCCTGGCGATCACAGCGCCGGACTACTCCTTTGGTTGTGGGGGCAGGCCCCCCCCTTTGACGGATAAAGGGCCCGCGGCACTCGCCGATACTTACGTTGTGGGGGTATTCCCGATGTGGACGCGCTCTCCCCGTGACAAACGCGTGTGAATGAGGAGGTCTTCGATGGAAACTAAGACACAAGCCAGGAGGAAGCGGAAAGGTGAGGCTGGCTTCACGCTGGTAGAGCTGCTCATCGTCGTAGCGATCCTCGCCGTCCTCGTCGCCGTCGTGCTGCCCAACTTCACAGGGCTGCTTGGCGGTGCCCAGACGACGGCGGAGGAAGCCGAGCTGAACATCGTGCAGACGGCCGTCGACGTCAAGATGGCGGACGAGAACTGGTCGGCTTTCACCCCAGTCATCACGACGGCGACTACGGACATGACGACGGCCTCTGGTGGATTTGGGCTGTACCCAACCTACATGCGGGGCACGGCCACCAGCGGCACCTATACCGTCGACACCGAGGGCCAGGTCTCGCCGGGCCCCTAGCGGCCACTGAGGGCGGGCTGGCCGTCGAGCAGGCAGGGGTTCGGGCCCTGCTCCGCCGGCAGGCCTGACGAGTCGAGCGTCAGGCCTGCTCGACGATTCCTCGCTATAAGAGAATCCTGGCAGGAGGGAGCCGTAATGCAAGGAAAGATTCTCGCTGCTGAGGATGACGCGGCTGCTCGCCGGCTGGTGAGCCACACGCTGGGGTCTGCGGGGTACCGGGTCGTTTCGGCCGTCAACAGGCTTGAGGGCCTGCGCAAGGCTCAGCAGGAGGCGCCGGACCTGGTGGTGCTCGACGCGATGCTTCCTGGAATCGACGGGTTTGAGGTCTGCCACCGGCTGGGCTCCAGCTCGGCCGCCCCTCGGGCCCGCCTGCCCATTCTGATGCTGACCGCTAGGTCCCAGGAAGCAGACCGGGCCGTGGGCGAGAAGGTCGGCGCCGATTCTTGTCTCCCCAAGCCCGCCACGCCGGGCGAGACTACGGCGGCGGTGCGCAGCCTTCTCGCTTCACGTAAGGAGGGTGATGCCTGAGGCCACGGTAGCGATATCACAGCGGAAACTAGGTGAGATCCTAGTCGATGCTGGCTTGCTCACGCTGGAGCAGGTCGATAGGGCGGTGGCAGAGGCCAGGCGGCTCCAGAGGCGGCTGGGCGACTACGTCGTCGACGAGCGGCTGGTGGCGTCGGAAGACCTGGCCATGGCGCTCAGCCTCCAGCTCAATCTGCCCTTCATCGACCTAAAACGCCATGCCGTGCAGCCCGAGGCGCTGAGTCTTGTCCCGGAGGCATATGCCCGCGAGCACGCCCTGATCCCGATCGCCGTGGTGGGCGATGCGCTGCAAGTGGTGATGGCGGACCCGGTGAACATTCACGTCTTGGAGGACCTGAAGGCCCGGGCGAAGATGAGCATCCAGCCCGCCGTCGGCATCCCCAGTGACATTCAAGAGGCCATCAACCGCAACTATCGGGCCACCGGCGAGATTGCGGAGCAGATGAGCCGGGTCGCCCCTCTGGTGACCGGGCTGGCGGTCGGAGAAGCGCTCACGCCCGACATCGTCGCCCAGACACCGATCGTCCGGACCGTGGACCTGCTCATCGCCCAGGCCGTGCGAGACCGGGCGTCGGACATCCACCTGGAGCCTCAAGAGGAGTATCTGCGAGTGCGCTATCGCATCGATGGGATCCTCCACGAGGTGCAGGCTCTGCCCTTGAGTGTTCACCCTCCGCTCGTCTCCCGGCTCAAGGTGCTGGCCGGCATGAATATCGCCGAACGCCGGCGCCCCCAAGACGGCCAGTTCTCAATTCAGATGGAAGACAAGGACGTGGACTTCCGTGTCGCTACCTCTGACAGCGCTGGTGGTGAGATGGTGGTGCTGCGGGTGCTGGACAAGTCCCTCTCTTTGTTCGCCCTGCCAGACGTCGGATTCCTTCCCGAGGCGTTGGGGCGCTACTCGCAAATGCTCCGCTCGCCCTTCGGGATGGTCCTGGTGGGAGGACCGACTGGCTCCGGCAAGACCACCACTCTGTACGCCTCGGTCAACCAGTTGGACCGCAAGGAGCGCAACATCGTCACCATCGAGGATCCCATCGAGTACCACTTCGAGGGCGTCAACCAGATCCAGGTCAACACACGGGCGGATATCACGTTCGCCAGCGGGCTCCGCTCCATCATGCGGCTGGACCCGGACGTGATCCTGCTCGGAGAGGTGCGAGACACCGAGACTGCCAGGATGGCCGCGCAGGCCGCCCTCACCGGGCACCTGGTCCTTTCGTCTATCCACGCTAACGACGCCGTGGGAGTGCTATTCCGACTGCTGGATCTGGGCGTTGAGCCTTTCTACATATCCTCGGCGGTGGTCGGCGCTGTCTCCCAGCGGATGGTCCGGCGCGTGTGCCCGCACTGCCGGAGCCTGTCGGAGCCGCCGGTAGAGGAGCGGCTAGCCTACGAGGAGGAGATAGGTGAAAGGCCGGAGCAGCTCTACCATGGAGCGGGCTGCAACTTCTGCGCCAACACGGGCTACCTGGGCCGGACCGCTGTGTTTGAGGTCCTGCTGCTCAGCGAGGAGATCCGCCGCCTGCTGCTGAAAGGCGCAAGCTCTGGAGAGATGAGAGCCCAAGCCATCCGCGAAGGCATGATCCCCATGCGGCGGGACGGCATGCTGAAGGTCAAGCAGGGCATCACTACGCCGTACGAGGTGATCAGAAGCACCTTCTCCATTGTGTAGGTGCTTGGGGGTTTGCGGTGGCTTACAAATACGTCGCGTTCACGCCGTCGGGTGAGCAGATTAGGGGCTCGATTGAGGCGCCTACCGAGGAGGCAGCCGAGCAGACCCTTTGGGAGTGGGGCTACCGGATCATCACGCTCCGTCCGATCTGGACAGCACCGCGGGTAGACCAGCTGTTCCCGACCCTCTTCGGTGTCAAGAGTCGCGAGGTCATTGCGTTCTCCCGCCAGATGGCTACCCTCATCGAGTCGGGCATCGCCGTGCTGCCTGCCCTGGAGCTGCTGCAGCGCCAGGCACGCCGCGGGTTGGCCCGCGTCCTTGGCGATCTTGCTCAGGCCGTCAAGCAGGGCTCTTCCTTGTCCGACGCGTTGCGAGAGCATCCCCAGGTCTTCCCACCGGTATTCAGTCGCATGATCGCCGTCGGTGAGCGGACGGGCAACCTGGAGACGGTTCTCCGGCAACTAGCCACACACATGGAGAAGGAACAGGCCGTCATCAAGCGAGTTCGGGGGGCCATGGCCTACCCAGCGTTCGTCATACTCCTAGCGATCGGCGTCGTGGTCATCCTAGTCACATCGGCGCTGCCGCCCCTGATCAGCCTGTTCGATGAGTTCGGTGCGGAGCTCCCCCTGCCCACGAAGATCCTGCTCGCCGTCAGTGGCTTCGCCGTCGCGTACAAGTTCCACATGGCTGCTGTGCTCCTCGCCGTCGTTGGCATCGCTGCCCTGTACATCAGGCAGCCCGCCGGTCGGAGACAGCTCGATTACTTGCTGGTGCGGGCGCCAGGCCTCGGCTCGATCACCGTTCTCAGCAACACGGCGCGCTTCAGCGGGACCACGGCAATACTCTTCAAGGCGGGCCTGCCCCTCGCCGAGGTCATGGATCTGGTCATTCAGACCACGCAGAACCGGATCATTCGCGAGGCTCTGGAAGAGGTCCGAGAGGAACTGCTGGGGGGGGAGGGTCTCTCCAAGCCGCTGGCGAACGCGAAGCTGTTTCCACCGATGCTGGTCCAGATGGTGGAGGTAGGGGAGGAGACGGGTACACTGGACACCAACCTGGAGACGATGGCCGAGTTCTACAGCCGTGAGGTGGACGAGCGCATCAACACGCTGACCTCGATGATCCAGCCCGCACTGACCCTTGCCATGGGCGGGGTCGTCGCTTTCATAGCCGTCTCTATCATCATGCCGATGTACGGGATCATGCAATCGATTCGGTAGCGATGAAAACACCGATAGCTGGTAAGGCCAGCGGCAGGAATGGCGCAGACCGAGAGCGCTCACCAACGCTCACGAACCTCAAGCAAGCCGTGGTGGGCGGCGAAAGAGGCATGGGGCTCGTCGAGGTGCTGGTTGCTGTCGCCATCCTCGGTGTCACGCTGGTCGTGCTCCTCGCCGCGATATCGACAGGGTCGGTCGGCGTGGCCACGACCGAGGAGGGGGTGACGGCGGAGAACCTGGCCCGCTCGCAGCTCGAGTACACCAAGAGCCAGACGTACTCGGCAGCCCCTGCTTCCTATGCCACGGTGACCCCACCGGCAGGATACTCTGTGTCGGTGCAGGCCGCCTCCATCTCCACACCTGCCACCGACAGCTCCATTCAGATGATCACCGTCACCATCACCAGAGACGGTGAGACGCTGCTGACGGTTGAGGACTTCAAGGTGGACCGATGAGAGCGAGAGGAGGCCAGGCGGGATTCACCCTGGTCGAGCTGCTGGTGGCCTCGGCGATAGCGTCGCTGGTCATGGGTCTGCTCTCGGCGACCATGTTTCAGTTCTTGAGCGCGACCGGGCGCGGCCACGACAGGCTGGCGGTGGCGCGCGACCACGGCACTGCCTTCCAGTGGCTCAACCGCGACGGGCAGATGGCGGTGTCAGAGCTGGCCACGGTGGGTCCCAGCATCACCCTCCGCTGGGCAGATGTAGACAGCGGCGCCAGCTACCAGAGCTCCTACGCGCAGTCCGGCGACGAGCTGGTGCGCACTCTGACGGTGGACGGGACACCATCGAGCCAGGCGGTGGCGCGGAACCTGGCCCCGTCGGGAGTCAGCGCATCCAAGAGTGGCGATCTCCTCACCGTGGCTATCACGTCGGTGAAGGGCAGCATTACCCAGACGCGGACCGAGTCCGTGTACATGCGGCCCCTGGCCGTCACGGCCACACCCTTCTCCACGCAAACCGCAACGCCCACGCCCACCGACACGCCTACGCCTACTGACACGCCGACGCGTACACCCACCAACACGCCTACACCGACACCTACCGACACTCCAACCCCTACACCCACTGACACGCCTACGCCCACGCCTACCAGCACACCGACGCCGACGCCCACCGACACACCTACGCCCACGCCCACCAACACACCGACGCCCACACCCACCAACACGCCTACGCCCACGCCTACCAGCACACCGACGCCGACACCCACCAACACGCCGACGCCAACGCCGACGTTCACACCGACGTTCACGGCCACCCCGACGGCGACGCCGGGTTGTACCGCCGGCAGTACCGGCTACCTGAACCCGTCGGCGCAAGCCGCCGACACGGGCGGCGACGGCAACGGCTTCGAGCTCAACCCCACGAACGCCTTCGCCGACGGCGGGGGCTACGCCTCCAACATGAATGGTGCCCGTGACCGCCACCGCTACTACGACTACGGCATCTCTATCCCATCCGGCTGCTCCATCAAGGGCGCCGAGGTGCGCCTCGACTGGTGGCTGGACAGCATCTCGGGCACCAACAGCATGAGCGTGGAGCTGTCCTGGGACGGTGGCATCTCCTGGACGGTGGTGAAGACGGACAGCATGGAGACCACGTCAGAGCACACGGCTGTCCTAGGCGGCGGTAGCGACACGTGGGGGAGGAGCTGGACAACTGCGGAGCTCAGCAACGCCAACTTCCGGGTGCGCCTGACTTCGAACAGCACCAGCGGCTCTCGCGACTTCTACCTGGACTGGGTGCCGGTGAACGTTTACTATGGTCCTCCTCCCACCTCTACTCCGACGGCGACGCCCACGTCTACACCGACGTTCACGGCGACGCCCACGTCTACACCGACGTTCACGTCAACTCCCACCCCTACGCCCACAAGCACCTCTACCCCAACGCCGATGTGGCTGGCGACGGGCAGCTACGTGGGCAACGGCGTCGACAACAGACAGATCACCGGCATCGGCTTCCAGCCGGACGTGGTCATCATAAAGTCCGCGTTGGGTCGCGCCGGTGTGATCCGCACGAGCACCATGGCCGGTGACGCGGCCAAGGTCCTCGGTACCACCACGGCGCTTCAGGCCAACCATATCGAGTCGCTCGACGCCGACGGCTTCTCTGTAGGCACGGACGTCCGGGTCAACTTGACGGGTGAGACGTACTACTGGGTGGCAATGAGGGCCGGCACCAACCTGTCTGTCGGCAGCTATGCCGGCAACGGGAGCGACAACCGGTCCATCACCGGCGTCGGCTTCCAGCCGGTCTGGGTGATCACCCTGGGCAACGGCGACGACTCGGTGTTCCGGCCCGCTTCGCTGTCAGGCGACAACTCCTATCTGATGACAGGCACCGGCAAGGTGGCCAACCGCATCCAGGCCCTGGAGGCCGATGGGTTCCAGGTCGGGAGCAACGCGAATGTCAACGAATCCGGCACGACCTTCCACTACATCGCCTGGGCGGCGAGCCCTCAGGTATCCCAAGCCAGCTACACAGGAAACGGTGTGGACAACAGGTCCATCACCGGCGTCGGCTTCCAGCCGCAGATGGTCTGGGTGAAGCGGGACGACTCCCAAGCCTCGACCTGGCGTCCCGCGAGCGCCCTCGGCGACAGCTCTCTGTTCTGGAGCGCGACAGCGGCCGCGACGAACCGCATCCAGGCCCTCCAAGGGGACGGCTTCCAGGTCGGGACAAATGCCCAGGTCAACACGAGCGCCAGGACGTACTACTATCTGGCCCTTCGCGACGGTCCTCCGTGAGAGATGGCGGTCAAGTTAGGCCAGAACGTTCCCGATCATGATCTAGGAAGCCCTCGCGGCGGAGATTGCGACATGAGGACGAACCTCCGGCTAACCGGTGTCGAGGCGGGCCAGGCGCTGCCGCTGGCCCTGGTTGCCCTCGCCGTGGGCACTTTGTTGGTCACGCCGTTCCTCACCAACGTCAGCGTCAACATCCTGGCGAGCCGGCAGACCAATGAAGCGATCGCAGACTACTACTCCGCGGATGCCGGCATTGAGTGGGGACTCTGGCGGCTGAAGATCGAGCCCACGCTGACGACGACCACCGAGTACATAGAAGCGCCACTCCAGCCGACTCCGGCTTCGATCAACGACGACAGCTTCCCGACGACGGAGATACGCTTCGTCTCCGGCGCCGGCGCCTCCGAGACGATCACGCCTGACTGGCAGGAGGGAGGCGGCGCCAAGTGCTACGGCTTCACGTCCACCGACGCCGGCTCCATCTTTGCGGTGGTCGAGGTTGAGGCGAGCAACGTGTGGGTCACGCTGCTCTCCGGGTCGGACGACTGCGTCAAGCCTGGAGGGTTAGGAGCCCTCAGCGGCGGCTCTCCCTATACGGTGGAGTTCCCGGCCCAGCCAGCGGGCTCTTATCAGGTGCTTGTGCAGACGGCGCCCCCGGGCTCGGGGACGCTTACGATCAACTACCCAATCGCAAGCTACGACCTGCGGTCACAGCGGGACGGGCGGGTCGTCACCGCCAGAGCGACCGCCAGCACTAACGCCGTGAAGATCATCTCATGGCAGCTTGACTAGCGACGAGGTGGTGGGCATTGTCACTGATCGACGCACTGCGCAGAACGAAGCTCAAGCCGCTCACGCTGCTGCTTGTCCTGGCCGGCCTCCTGGGGATCGCCTACGTTGGGCTGGGTGCCTCCTTGCTCCGGCAGCAGTGGGATCAGGACAACTTGTCATCCCAGGTCAACCTGGCAGAAGGAGTGCTGGCGGCAGCAGGAGGCCCACAGCAGGCCCTGCAGGACTTGGAGGCCCGTCTGACGGCCGCAAAGCAGGAGCTGGCCCTTGCCCAGAGCGCCTACCCAAGCGAGCTCGATAGCAGTGTTGTCATGGAGATGGTTCTGGCCCACGCGAGTGAGAACCAGGTGCGTGTGCTACGTGCGGAATCCCAGCCACCCACCGTTCAAAGCGATGAGACCAGTACACACACCGTCCTCAGCATCACCTTCGATGCCGAGGGCGGCCTAGGGCAACTGATCGCTTTTGTCGCGGCCGTTGAGAGCGAGGCCAAGAGTGCGTCAGGGATAGGGGCCCTCTCCATCGAGGAATCGGGCCAGAAGTACATCCTGAACCTCGAAGTCCTGGCCTATGCGCGGTCAGCCACCGATGAAGCCGCCGTACCCGAAACCCCTGAGGACTCATCGGGCCCGGCGACGGAAGCGGCGGGCGACGGCCAGCAGGCTTCGAACGAGTGAGGCTAACGATGAGGGCGCCGGTACTCAGTTCGATCACGGGCCGGATGCGGCTCTTCTCCCGGTCCGTCATCACGCTGCATGTCGAAAGTGACAGCGTGCGACTCCTGGTGGTCAAAGGCGAACGGATCACGGATTGGGGAGTAGAGCCGCTGGAGCCGGGCCTGGTTTCCGACGGTGTCGTCGCTGACCCGCAGGCTGTTGGGATGCATGTCAGGTCCGTACTGGCCTCGCACCAGAGCAGGAGTGGGAAGCTGGTCGCCAGCCTGACTGGCCAGGGGTCCGTGTCCCGCATCCTTAGCTTCCCGCAGATGAGCCCATCGCTCATGACAGAGGCGATCACGCGGGAGATGAAGAGGCAGATGCCGGTGTCGCTCGATGAGATGCACGTGTCATGGCAGGTCATCGGCGGGGAGAATGGCCATCTTCGTGTTTTCGTCCTTGGTGTGCCACGAGATGCACTCCGCCCACAAGTGGAGGCGCTCAACCATTCGGGCAGGAAGCTGCGCTCCATGGACATCAAGCCGCTCTCCCTCGTGAGGGGGGTAGGCCGGCATGATGCCCTGATCGCTGACCTTGAACCGGAGAGCATTGACATCATCGTGGTGCGCGGCGGCATTCCTGACACGGTGCGAACGGTCAGCCTGGGGTCTCGGGAGGGGGAAACCGAGGACAAGGTCCGTCAGCTAGGGGAGGAGCTGGCCCGCACCGTGAAGTTCTACACCGACACGCATCGGGAGGCTCCGCTCCCGCCGTCAACCCCTGTATGCCTGACGGGCTCTCTGGCGGGGCGGGTGGCTTCGTCGGGCGTCGTTGAGACGTCAGTGGCGTACCCGGTCGAGCCGCTGTCACCGCCGCTGGAGTGTCCCCCTGACCTGCCGGTGGCGACGTTCATGGTCAACATCGGGCTTGCGCTTAAGGAGACCTGGTAGGCATGCAGCAGGATGCAGCGCTACAGCCACCCAAGTTCGTCGATCTCAACGTTCTGCCGGAGGAGCTACGCCCACCGCGGTACTCACCCTGGTACGTCCTGGCCGTCATCGCTGTCCTGGTGCTCAGCCTGCTGCTGATCCCGTTGTATCGGGTCGAGCAGGCTCGAAGCGCGGACACGGCGGATCTGCGGGCCGAACTAGACCTGATCGACAGGGAGCTGACGCGGATGCAGATCGAGTTCGGCGGTGCAAGAGACGCGCGGCAGCAGATCGGAGCTATCGAGGCGACAATCGCCCGTCTGGACGAGGAGCGACGGGCGATACTCGGCGACCAGCGTGATCTCTCGGCAGACCTCTCCGCTCTGGTGGCGGCCTTGCCTCCGGGTGCCCATCTCGTGTCAATCACCGCCAGCGAGGGTCAACTGACTCTGACTGGCCGGGCGGCCGGGTCGGCGGATGTCCTGGCGTACTCCAGATCCCTGGCTGGAAGCGGGAAGTTCTCCGGAGCTCGAATCACCTCCCTTACGATCGCCGGTGGTCAGCAGGGAGGTGCGGGAGTGAGCTTCACGATCGAGGCGGCGCAGTAGGGAGTCAACTCCGTGGGCGTATCCGTGGTGCTGTTCGGTCTGGCCGTCGGGAGCTTCTTGAACGTTCTCATTGATCGCCTGCCCGACGGGCAGTCGGTCATTCGGCCTCGCTCCCACTGCCCCACCTGCAAGACGGTGCTTGTCCCGCGTGACCTTGTGCCGGTGCTGAGCTACCTGCTCCTGCGGGGGAGGTGTCGCTACTGCTCCGCGCCGATCCCGCTAAGGGTTCTCCTGGTCGAGGCCGGGTCCGGCCTGCTGTTCTTGCTGCTCTGGAGTCGGTACGGCATGTCACCGCACTTCGCCTTCGCAGTGGTAGTGGCGTGTGTCTTCATCGTTGCTCTCGTCATCGATGTCGAGCATCGCTTGATCCTGAACCGGCTGATCTATCCCGCCATCGGCGCGGCTCTCCTGGTCATGCCCTTCGCGGTGGGTCCGGGCCTGCCCCAGGCCCTCTGGGGCGGGGCCGTAGGTCTTGCGCTACTGTCGCTCATCGTTCTCGTCTATCCGCAGGGGATGGGGCTGGGAGACGTCAAGCTCGCTGCGCTGGTTGGCCTGGTGGTCGGCTTCCCACTGGTCCTGCTGGCCCTGTTCCTGTCTTTTGTCCTGGGGGGGGCCGTTGGCGCGGCCGCTTTGCTGTCGAGACGAGTAGGGATGAAGGACGCCCTCCCGTTTGCGCCGTTTCTGGTCTTAGGCGGCATGGTTGCCTTGCTCTGCGGAGAGGAAATCCTGCGATGGTATCCAGGGCTGACAACGAGCTGAACGTGCACGATCTCCTGCGCAGGGTGGTGGAGACAGAGGCCTCCGACCTGCACATGAAGGCAGGCTCCCCCCCGGTGCTGCGCATCCATGGTGGCCTGTCGCCCCAAGAGCTGCCGGAGCTGACTGCCAAAGCTATGAGTAGCGCCTTGAGCCAGATTGCCACTCCGGAGCAACAGGAGCTCTTCGACCGGGGAAAGGAGCTTGACTTCGCCTACAGCGCCGAAGGAATAGGCCGGTTCCGCGTGAACGCCGCTTTGCAGCGCGGCAGCATCACGCTCTCCTTTCGCTTGGTCCGTTGGGACATCCCGACGCTGGAGGAGTTGGGCTTGCCGGACATCTGCCGGTCGCTGGTGCTGAAGCCGAGAGGGCTGGTGCTGATGACCGGCCCCACGGGCAGCGGCAAGTCGACGACGCTGGCTGCCATGATCGACTACCTCAATGAGCGGGAGCGGCGGCATATCGTGACCATCGAGGACCCCATCGAGTTCGTCCATCGGGACAAGCGATGCCTGATCTCGCAGCGGGAGTTGGGTGCGGACACCACATCCTTTGCCGTTGCGCTGAAGCACGCGCTGCGCCAGGACCCCGACGTGATCCTGGTGGGTGAGATGCGGGACCTGGAGACGATTGCGTTGGCCCTGACCGCCGCCGAGACCGGCCACCTGGTGCTGGCCACGCTGCACACCCCGAGCGCCGCCCAGACCATCGACCGCATCGCCGACTCCTTCCCACCTCACCAGCAGCAACAGGCAAAGGGGCAGCTCTCGACGGTTCTGGAGGCGGTCCTGTGCCAGACACTGGTGCCACGAGCCGACGGATCGGGACGGGTGGCGGCCGTCGAGGTGATGGTGGCGACACCGGCCATTAGGAACCTCATTCGAGAGGGCAAGACCTTCCAGATTCCCAACGTCATCCAGACCGGCTCCCAGTACGGCATGCAAAGCCTGGACCAGGCCCTGGCAGGCCTCTGCCGGATGAACATCATCACCCACGACGATGCCCTGGCCCGATGCGCCAACCCCGAGGAGCTTGGGAGGCTACTGGCTGGAGGCCCGGGGCCGCAACTTCGCGCGGCCTCGTGAGAGGCACGGATGACTCGGCGCCTACTGAGGTCGCTGGCTGAGCCAGACTCCCGCGTATGTGCAGCCCTGGCTGGACTGGTAGCATTCGTCGTCTACCTGCGAACGCTGGCTCCCACCGTCATGTGGTACGACATGGGGGAGTTCGTGACGGCCTCGCACGTGCTGGGCATTGCCCACAACACGGGCTACCCGCTCTACATCCTGCTGGGCAAGCTGTTCACCTTCCTTCCAGTTGGCGATGTCGCCTATCGGGTCAACCTCATGTCGGCCGTCTTCGCCTCGCTGACGGTCGCTGTCATCTTCCTCATCATCCAGGAGCTCACTCGAAGTCGGGTAGCAGCCCTCATTGGGGCGCTCACGGTTGCCTTCTCTTCGACCTTCTGGGCCAATGCCAACTGGGCCGAGTCCTACCCCCTGAACGCTTTCTCAACGGCTCTGATCACGTGGCTGCTGCTTCGCTGGCGGGCAACGGGGCAGATCTGGCACGTCTACCTGGCCGTGCTGGCCTTCGGTCTGAGCATCGGCAACCATCGCCTCATCGTCTTGCTGGCGCCGGGTATCTTCCTGTTCCTGTGGGCTGGCCGGAGGGGCCTTGGCATCGGCCACTGGGTTCGATTCGCTCTGCTTTTTCTGCTGGGGCTCTCCGTCTACCTGTACCTGCCGATCCGCGGCTCTCAGGAACCCGCGTTGAGCTGGGCCCAGCCGGCCGATTTCAGTACCTACTGGAGCATGTTCCTCACCGGAAGCAGTCGCGGTGAGTACTGGAACTTCGCCTTTCTGGATCGGCTGGACGTCCTGGCGGTGTTCCCCCTGCACGAGCTGATGGCGTTCGGGCTCATCCTTGCGGCCATCGGCCTTGTGGCCGTCCTCAAGCGCGATCGGCTTTTCGCCGCCTACAGCCTTCTGGTCTGCGCTTTGGTCGGATTCCTCGTCCTCACCTACAGCATCCACAATGTCTTCAACTACTTCATCCCGGCGTATCTGATGTTCGGGATCTGGATCGGCTATGGGGTGGAGGCGATCTGCTCGTTCGTTACCCGCCGGGGCGGCGTAGGGCGATGGCGGTTCAGCTTGGTGCGGCCCAGTTTGCGCGGGTCGCTCGCGGTCCTGGTCCTGGCGTCGCTGCCACTGACGCTCTTCGCGCGCAACCTGCCCGTGGTGGACCGGAGCCAGGACTACAGCGCCTACGACTTCGCCCGGACGACGCTCGAACGGGTCGAGCCCAACTCGACCATCGTCACGGACAGCTGGACGGCGTCTCCTCTGTGGTACATGCAGCTCGTGGAGGGCCACCGGCTCGACGTGTTCGTCTCGCCGATCTTCTCCGTCCCGGGCCAGGACGTCAACGCCTTCATCGCCCAGCAGTTCGAGAAGGGCCGACCGGTGTACGCAGCCGAAGGCCTGCGAGGCGATGTGGACGCGATCCGAGACAGGTACTTCGTCCAGCCCATCGTGCTGAACGGGATTGAGTCCATGGTCACCAACGTGCTCCCGAAGCCCGATTACAAGGATCACCTAGTGGCGCGTGGGTCGTTCTACCGTGTCCTTCAAGACCCGCCTACGTTGTCCGTCGAGGAGGTTCCGCCCTCTGCGAGACTCGATGTACCTTTCGGCGACGCGGTCTCCCTCGTCGGTCTCTCGACCGAGCCCGAGGTAGCCAGACGAGGGGACGTTCTTCAGATGTCGTACTACTGGCGCCTGGAGGCTCCGGCTGAGGAGGATTTGCAGGCTACCGTCTTCTTTACTGATGGGGACGAGGCAGTGCAGCTCCGGCAGGGCTTCCCGCTGTGGTGGCAGAGCCGTGAGTTGGGTGGGAGCCTCTACCCAACGAGCAAGTGGGGCGTGGGAGAGATCGTGAGAGAAGAGTACTACGTGCTGGTGCCTCGGACTGTCGAGCCGGGCTCGTACTACGTGCGTGTCCGGGTGCACGATGGAACGCCGGAGCTGGCAGCCTCGGCGGCGGGGGACGAGGTGGCCAGCCAGGCACGCCTTGTGTATGTCGTCCCGGTGGAGTAGCGAGGGCCACGACCGCACGGCGGAACAGCAGCCGGCCTATGAATCTGAACGAGCCGCGGGTGATCAAGAGCGGGGCGTGACGGCGGCGGTGCCGGTCGTGGGCCTGGCGGCTGACGGAAGGCGATCCCGGCAGCGAACGGCGCCCTAACGGCTCCCCCAACTCCCGGCGAATAGCCGCCTTGTCATCCTCTAGGCATCAAGGTGCACTATCGACGGCCATTATGTCCCACGACGTCAGGGGTCTGGGAGCACTGAAGGAATCGCCGGCGTGCCTACGGCCGGTGCACGAGGTCTCTCGTTGAACAGCGGGATGCGGCTGGAGGGATGAGCACCACACAGCGTTCGACATTGGCGAAGGAAGGGAGATAGAATTGGTGGAGGCCTTAATCCTCTCGGACCACGCGGGGGTGCGCGCGTGTGTGACAAGCATCACTTCGTTTTCGAGTTCGACAAGGCATATAACCAGCAGCTGGTTCAGAAGTTCGAAGCGTCGCCTGAGCATCCCCTAACGCCGGACGTGGCACCACCGCTCAAAGGGGTCTACGCACTCTACCACAAGGGGGAGCTGGCCTATGCTGGCAAGGCCCTTGATACCACCTTGGCTCGTCGACTTGGGGAGCATTACCGGAAGATAGCGGGCCGACAGAACATCGATGTGCGCGAGGTCTCATGCCGCTTTCTCACGATCGACGATGACTGGTTTGTGCGGGCGGCTGAGGACGCCCTGATCCAGCACTACTCACCACTTTGGCAGAACAGCGGTTTCGGGAGCCACGTGCCGGGACGTGGACGCCCAGGCATTCGAGCCAGTGCGTGGGATACGCAGTATCCGCCGAAGGAATAGGCTTACCCCGTGATCCATGATACGGTGGCTGCCCCTAGGCTCGAAGCAGCAGAGCGGAGTCGTAGAGCTGCGTCTTGCGCTTGTCCCGGTTCTCGTGGCCATTCCTAACCGACGAGTCGATAATGCTGCTGCCAACGCGTTTCGCTCGAACGATGTGAATACCTTCCACCTCAAGGCCGTGCCGCTCAGCCATCTGGGCTAGCAGGTCGTCTACCCTGAACTCCACACCCTGGATTATCGAATTGCCAACGACGACAATTGCGCGCGCTCCAGGCTTCAACTGACGCTTGATACAGTGAAGGAACCGATTGGAGTCGTTGAAGTAGCTCACCACGTAGTTCGCCCAACCGGGCCCGCCATAATGTCCCCGGTCAATGTTAAGGCCGCGCAGGTACCTGACCTTGTCAGCAAGCTCACGGAAGTCGAACTCTAGCCCAATGGGCCGCGCCTGGCGGACGGTCTGCCAGAACTTGCCGAAGCTCTTCTGCTCATAGTCATGCAGATCGTGGCTGCCGTTTATCAGACCAAGCCAATGAAGCTGGGGGCGCGTGTTCCTAACGTAGTGATAGTTGTTCATGTACGGAGGCGACGTTACCAGTAGCGAAACACTGCCCGCGGGAACTGCTGAGTCGAAGTAGGAGGCGCTGATCACCTCCCGCTCTCGCTTCCGCCACGCCGGGCCGAACTTCGCCTGCGCCCATTTGATGTCTTCTACCATCTCCGCCGCCTTCCGGCAGATGGGAAAGGCGACCGACGCATTCTCGATCAGCGCCTTGCCTGCGCCTGGGCGTGAACTCAGGCTTGGCTCGTAGCTGTAGTTGGAGAATGAGATCATGCTGGCGCCGAGTGCGACACGAAAGAGAGTCCGATCAGGCTCCGCCAGCGACGCGGTCCAGCCTAGGGCATACAGAAACTTCGCCTCAATGGGCGGGCTGAAGAAGGGGATCCGGCTCCGGAAGCCCGACGGCCTGGCTGCGCGAAGCGTGTCGAGCAGGCTGCACATGCCTTCATGGCCGCCCTCCGCCCATCTACGGTCAATCTCTGCCTCCAAGGGCTCCAAGGCAGAGCGAAAACTGTCAACCTTACCGGCGAACCTTTCCCAGGAGACGTCGACGGAGTTGACTTTCGCGCGTGCCGCCAGCGCGGCGAAGGGATTGATCTCATAACCGATCGTGTTGCAGCCAGCCTTCAGCGCCTCCACCATCGTGGTTCCCACTCCGGCAAACGGATCGAGGACTTGCTGCCGGCTTCGGCTGTTCTTCGGCAAGTAACCCTCGATAGCGTCTTCTACGAACTGGGCCGAGAATCCAGCTATCCACGGAACCCAGCGATGAACGGGAAGGCTCTTGTTCTGCGTGGCCGCAGCGTCGCGAAGCTCAGTCCGGCCATTCGTCTTGTACTCCATGTCCAATGCTAGCTGCTCTCTGACCAGCGCCAAGGCCTACCTCCTGTACATGGTCTTGCCGCCGCGGCGTGCGTGCCTGTGGCTGTCCGACCAGTAGGCTTCCAGCTCGTCCATGTATCGTTCGACCGCCTCGCGGGCAGGATCAGCCTTCCTGTCTCCGGGCGACGGTGGCGTGTAGCCGCTCTGTTCGAGCAGGGACTTGTACAGGGCCAGGGCTCGCCTCATGGCGCGGAATCGACCCTTGACCTCGCCAGCGAGTAGCACGTAGAAGTGCCCATCGTTGGGAACATCGGCAGTGGCCCGTTCCAGTGAGAGACCGATCGCTGCGATGCTCTGCTTGTAGGACTCCATAGCCTCATCCGCTTGGGCCCTCAGCCGCCGTCATTATAGCCGGTCAAGCCCAGAATTGGAACATCTGGTCAAGATTCGCCCGGTCGATAAGCGGCGCGTTCGCCGGGCGGAAAGGGGGCGCGGCAGACCTACAGGCGGTGCTGGCGCAGGCGGCGGGCGAGCGCTGCCCTTACCTGCCTCTCCCGCAAGGGCGCCGAAAGCAGGGGCTCGCCGTCCAGGGCGATGACGGGGATCGAGTCCCAGTAGCGCTCCAGGAGTGCGGGGTCGCCCTCGATGTCCACCTCCTCGACCTCCAGGCCGAACTCCGGGGCCAGGCGGCCCAGGAGATGCGCCGCCTCGTCGCAGAGAGGGCAGTCCTTGCGCACGTAGAGCGTGACCCGTGTCACAGCCTATCCCCTCAGCGTCGGGCGGGCGGCTCACCCCCTGCCGGGCTCGACGCCGCTACCTCCGCCGTCCGGCGACCGGGAGGCTGCCGCAGGATGTAGGCGAAGGCAAGGATGGAGATGCCGATGACGGCCAGGGCCACCACCTGGGCCATGCGAAGGCCATCCAAGACCAGGTCGTCCTGGCGCAGGAAGCTCACCCAGAACCTCATTAGCGAGTAGAGAAAGGCGTAGCTAAGGAATACCAGCCCATCCCTCTTGTAGAAGCGCCAGAGGAGGAAGAGCAGCCCGAAGATGAGGAGGTCACCCACGAGTTCGTAGCCCACGGCCAGGTGCTGTGGCTCCCGTCCGAAGCCGGGGCTGTTGGCGTGGGTATAGACCACGGCGAAGGGTAGGCTCGAAGGGTCGGCGAAGTGCTCGCCATTGATGATGTCGCCGATGCGGCCGATGCCCTGACCCAGGATTGCACCGAAGGCGGCGGCGTCGAGGCCGGCCCTGATGGGCAGGCGCCGCCAGACGCCGTAGGCTACGCCCCCCAGCACGCCCCCTATGAGTGCCCCGTAGATGGAGATGCCCCCTTCGTTGATGCGGAAGATGTCCACGAGGTCATCGGAAAAGAGGTCCCAGTTCTCGATGACGAAGAGGGCGCGGGCGCCGACGATGCCCGCCGGCACTGCTACCAGGGCGATGGTGTACGAGTCGTCCTCGATGAAGCCGACCCGAGCCGCCATTTTCACGGCCACCCAGACACCCAGGGCGATGCCGATGGCCGTGAAGACGCCGTGCCAGGTCAGCAGCAGCCCTCCGAGGCTTCCTATCTCAGGGTCGATCCCGATCTTGATGGGGTCCCAGCCTTCGATGAGGCCCATCTAGCGTGCTCCTTCCCGCCCCAGGCGGCCGCACGACCGGCGCCGCCGCGGGGGCTTCTGGTCAACCTCCTGGGTCATTTCAAGCTCGATCCGTCCGCTGCCATATACGAAATACGAAACTAGGGCGAGAAGGCGTTCTCGTAGAGGAGCCTCACCTCTTCGGGCGGAAGTCCCTCGCCCAGGTAGTGGTCTCCAACCCAGATCTCGAAGTGCAAGTGGTTCTCAGTGCCCGGGGCCGTCAGTGACTCCAGTGTGCCGGAGTCGCCCACGTAGCCCAACTCCTGACCTGCCTCCACCGTCGCACCTGCGGCGATGCCTGGGGCGATGCCGTCAAGGTGGGCGTAGCGCGTCACCAGGCCACCGCCGTGGTCCACCCAGACCTGTCGCCCGCGAAAGATGTCGAGGACCTGTTCGCTGTCGCCCTCGCCCAGGGCGACTCGCTCGTTCAGGACCTCCAGCTCCTGCCAGGTCAGGTCCTGGTAGTTCAGGGCGGCGCGTATCACGCGTCCCGCCTTCACCGCCCTAACCGGTGTCCCCTGCACGATGGACACGCAGTTGTTGACGCCGTAGAAGTCGACGCCCTGGTGGATGCCTTCGCGGTACTCACGGATGGCGTTGGGCATCAGGTCGTCGCTACTGGGCAGGCAGGCGCCATCGATGGGGAAGAGAAGACCCCGCACCTCCGCCACCGCCATCGTCGATTCCGCGACCGGGGACGGGGTCGGTGGCAGGGGCGTTATCCGTACCTTCGAAGAGCCCTCGCCGGTACCGCAGGCCGCGATCACAATCGCGAGCCCGGCGAGAACGGCCAAGCTAAGGGGGACGCGCAGCGTGCAGGCCTCCTTCTCCCCGACATGGACTCAGGATAGCGACCGCTCGTCGGTGCGGCAAGTCAGTGCGTTCGCCGGGAGACATCCCATTTGCTGTCACGCCGCACGAAGGGCATTCTACCAGCGCTGTCTTGCAGGCTGGGGACGGAAGAGCGACCAGGGGCACGGAACGCGCCGGGCGGGTACGACTGGTGCATTGCTGGTGGGTCCTAGCTGGCCCATATTCGGACAGTACCCCAGCCTGAAGGCTCAGGCATAGCAGGGCGAATCTATGCCCCCGCCTTTCAGGCGGGGGTCGAGGATTCCCCCACGAATGAGGAACCAGCCACGGGCCGGTGGGTTTCGTTGACGCTGGCGGTGCCGTCGCCTATCATTAGCCCGCTGCTCCGCCGCGGGCGACCTCGCCAGCGGCGGGAAATCGAGAAGCCTTGCCCAGGGAGCATCGGAGCATGTCCAGCGCCACTATCATCGACCGGGCCCGCACCGAGGGCCGCAAGATCCTCACCGAAGTCGAGTCCAAGCAACTCTTGGAGGAGGCCGGCGTGCCCACCGCCCACGCCCGCCTCGCCACCACTCGGGAGGCTGCTGTCGAGGCCGCCCGCGAGATCGGCCTCCCCGTTGTGCTCAAGATCGTGTCGCCTCAGATCACGCACAAGACCGACGTTGGGGGCGTGAAGCTGAACCTGAACTCGCCGGAGGAGGTGGCGACTGCCTTCGATGAGATCGTGGCCGCCGCCCGTCGGGCTGCGGCCGACGCCACCATCGAAGGTGTCTCGGTGCAGAAGATGGCCCGGCCGGGCACGGAGGTCATCGTTGGGGTGAGCACGGACCCGCAGTTCGGGCCGGTACTCATGTTCGGCCTGGGCGGCGTGCTGGTGGAGGTGCTGAAGGATGTCTCCTTCCGCATCATACCTATCGTCGTCCGCGACGCCCGCCAGATGATCCACGAGATCAAGGGCTTCCCCCTGCTGGAGGGCTACCGGGGCCAGGACCCCGCCGACCTGGCTGCCCTGGAGAACCTGCTACTGCGCGTTTCCGAGTTCGTGGAGCAACATCCGGAGGTCTCCGAGTTGGACCTCAACCCCGTCTTCGCCTACAAGGATGGCGCCATGGCGGTGGACGCCCGCATCGTCCTTTCTTGACGCGCCTGCCAGCCCCAGGCAGGCAGGGGGCTCCATGAACGAGAGGAAGCGTGTCGCGCTCCGCAAGCAGCGCGTGAGGCGGAAGAAGCTCCACGAGAAGCGCCGCCGGGAGAAGGCCCTGTCCGGCTGGCCCGCCGGCTCGGACGGCCGGGGAGAGCGTGCTCCTTGACCTTCGGGGCCGAACGGCTGCGGCGCGTCTTTGAGCCGCGCACCATCGCCGTCGTTGGCGACAAGCGGGCCATGGGATACATGTGGCTGCGCAACATGCGCACCTTCCAAGGCCCCGTCTACTCCGTCCAGATCGACCCCAACGAGATCCCCGGCATCGAGGCCCTGGGCGTCGCCAACTACCAAAGCCTCCTGGACATCCCAGACGAAATCGACTACGTGGTCTGTGCGGTGCCCCGGCCTATCGCGCCTCGGATCGTCGCAGACTGCGTCAAGAAGGGCGTGGGCGGCGTCACCCTCTTCACCTCCGGCTTTGCCGAGACGGGCGAGGAGGAGGGCATCCGCCTCCAGGAGGAGATCGCGCGTTTGGCCCGCGCAAACGGCCTCGTGCTGGTCGGGCCGAACTGCATGGGCATCTACAACCCCGCCCGAGGAGTACGCCAGTCCGGCGAGCAGCCGGCGGGCGAGGGCGGCCCCGTGGGCTTCATCTCTCAGAGCGGCACCCACGCCATCAACTTCAGCCTCCTCGGTGCCGCCCACGGCGTGCGCATCAGCAAGTCGGTGAGCATGGGCAACGGCGCGGTGGTCGATGTCCCCGACTACCTGGAGCTCCTGGCCAGCGACGAGGAGACGCGCGTCATCGCCCTCTACCTGGAGGGCGTGCGCGACGGCCGCCGCTTCTTCCGCATCCTGCGCGAGACCGCCCTCCGCAAGCCCGTCGTCATCTGGAAGGGCGGTCAGACGGAGGCTGGCCAGCGGGGGGCGGCCTCCCACACGGCGGCGCTAGCTACGGCCTCTTCTGTCTGGCAGGCCCTGATGCGTCAGACCGGCGTCGTCTGCACCGACAGCGTGGACGAGACTGTGGACGCCGTGAAGGCGCTCCTCTCCCTGAAGCCAGGCACTGGACGGCGGGTGGGCCTCATGGCGATGACCGGCGGCCAGTCGGTGGTCATCGCCGATACCTTCGCCCGCGAGGGGCTGGAGGTGCCTCTGCTCAGCGAGTCCTCCTACGAGCAGTTGGCCTCGTTCTTCAACATCATTGGGGGAAGCTACCGCAATCCCCTGGACATCGGCGGCACCATCGGCTGGGGCGGCTCGAGGGCGAACCTGGTGCGCATGCTCGACATACTCAGCGAGGATGAGCACATCGACGCGGTGGCTCTGGAGATGGGTTCAGGCTTCATGGCCCGTCGCTGGCAGGCCGACCCCAAGGCCCTGGATGAGATCCTGGACGCCCTGGCCGCCTACCAGGAGCGCTCGCCGAAGCCGTTCCTCTCCATCATGCACCCGGGCCACCTGGAGGCGATAGTCGCCGAGCTGCGTCAGCAGGTGACGGCCCGCGGCATCCCCTCCTTCCCCAGTTTCGAGAGCGCGGCGCGGGCCCTGCGCCGCTTCGTGGACTACCATAGTTTCCGGGAAGAGGTGGGCAGACCAGTAGGTCCGTAGAGGGGGCACCCGGCGACGCACACGTGGCCGCGCGGCCTCGGCCTTTCTTGTCGCTGGTGATGCCAAGGGTGTGGCATCGAGCGCCCGCAAAGGGGGCCCGTCCGTGAGAGCAGCGGCCCTGTACGAAGTGAGCGGGCCTCTCGTAGTGGAGGAGATGGAGATCGAGGAGCCCCAGCGGGGGCAGGTGATGGTTCGTCGGGATTGACAACGATATCCCAGTGTCCTGAGTCAGAGATTCGCCAACAGATTCAATGCTTTGTCTCTGTCATGCTGAACGAAGTGAAGCATCCGTCGGACCACGCCTGCCATCACGGATTCTTCGCTGACGCTCAGAATGACATTTGGCTGCGGGTTTCTGATTCACGACACTGGGGGGGATGACCAACTCGATCTCTTGCTCGACCGCCCTGGGAAGCGAGCCTGCCGGCCCGCAGGCGGGGCGGTCTGTTCGCTATGAGCCACCTAATCTGCTTCGACCACGCCGCGAGGCACGCCGCGGCGGCGGCTATTAGCCCTGCACTGTTAGCTCCAGACCACGCCAATTGACCTCCGAACCGGTGATGCGGTTCCCCTCAAGGGTCGCCTCCCAACGACCCGACTCCTGGTAGTCCTCGCCGCACTGGAACACGTACGGCAAGTGCGTGACGTGATCGTTGTAGCGACCCTCGAGGCGTCCGGTCTCCGGGAAGTACGTGCCGGTGAAGGTTGCTTCCCACGTACAGAAGCATTGAACGCCCTCCTCGGTCATCCTGATGTATTGGAACTTCCCCGTTCCACTGACCGGGCCGCCGGCCGTGTTGAACTCGAGGCGGATGTAGTTCTCAGTTGGCTCGTTGTCCCACTGAGTTGGAATGAATACCCCTACCGCCGTCACCTGCTGGCCCTGGGGTGGCGCTGTGGGAGGTGGCGGAGGTACCTCCGTCGGCTCGGGCGGAGGCACCGCTGGCGGCGCCTCCGTTGGCTGGAGCGGAGGCGTCTCCTCCACTGGCTCAAACATCGAGGGCGGACACGCCGCTATCGCCTCGTCCCGGCCTGCGCCGGCCGCCACCTCATCGGCAAGACACTGGCGCAGGTCGTCGGCATACACCGCCACGTCGATGCCGGAGTAGCCCTCGGCCAGCCACTGATCGGCGATGCCCTGTACGAAGCCTTCGATCCAGCTTGTGTCCGGAGCCGGAGTAGGGGTCTCCTCCTCCGCCGTTTCCGTGGCAGTGGCGGCCGTGGGAGCCCGTGTGGGCACGAGGGTCGGTATTGCAGTGACGGCGGGTGGCGGCGTCACCGGCGCCTGCACGCTCTCTGGCGTCGACGGGCCGAGAACCGCCTTGCCGGCTGGCGTAGCCTTGGGCGCCTCCACCAAGCCAGGATTTGTGGCCATGAGCTTGTCGAACACCTTGTCGGTCAGGACCCCGATTATGCCGTCCGCCTCGTCCTCCGAGATGCCCAGCTCCTGCAATTGCCCCTTGAGCTCCCCCTCCAGGATCTTCTTGATACCCTCCTTGCTCAGCGTCTCCCCCGGTTTGGAGAGCAGGTCATAGATGAGACTGCCCTTGTCGATGGCGCCGCTGAGGAACTTCTTGACCTTCTCCGGTCCCTCGGCGACGCCAATGATCTCCTTGATTGCCTCCAGGTAGAACCTGGTGCCCTGCTCGACCATGATCTCTCCATGCTTGTGGGCCTGGTCGATGGGGCGGCTGCCGGTCTTCTGGGCCTGGTCGTAGTAGTCAGCCAGGCGCTCAAGGTCGGCGCTGGGGTCCGTCGAGGCCCTGCACAGCTCCTGGTGGATCTGGTTTGCGTTGTTGTCGAGTTCACCGCTCTTCAGCTTGTTGAGGAAGTCGGAGGCGTTGTCCGGGATGCCCAGGGCGCGGCGCCGCTCCGGGTCTATCCCGTTGAGGAGCTGCTGCCGATGGTTGTCGTCGGGCAGGGCGGCCATGCCCTCCGCGATCTTGCCTCGGGTGTCTTCGCCGGCACCCGACAGGCTCTTCGCCCATTGCCACCATGCCCAGAGGAGACTCACCTTCCCAGGGGTGGGAGAGGGGAGGCTCGACAGGGTGGGCGCCATGGCCCGGACGTACAGCGGCGAAGCTCGCCGGGCGCTGGACTCCTCGATGAAGTACTGGAGGCCGTCCGTGGCCTTCTCAAGACTGGCCTGGAGCTGGGCCATCTCATCGAACTGGGCGGCCACGTCGTCGTCGCTGAGGTCACCGCCGGTTCTCAGCATCCTCTCCGTGTAGCTGAGGACGGAGTAGTCGTTGACAGCGAAGAGCTCCAGCAGCTTCCCCATGTTCTCGCGGTTGGCCGTCCGCGCTTCTTCCGTCGCGCCGCTGCCAAAGTCGATCTCGCTTAGCGGCACCAGGCCATCAGACGCCAGGGAGGCGCGGACCTCGGCGATATTGCCGCCCTCATCCATCGCCAGCAGGGAGTATTCGCCCTCTGGAAGCTCAAGGGGACGCTCCTCCGGATCGCCGACGTAGAGGACCGCCTGGGGCGAGCCCTCCGGGTCTTCGTTCATGGCCAGAACGGTCAGAGCCTCCTCCTCACCGCCGCCGCCACCCATCAAGACCACGAGCACACCAACGACAGCGGCGAGTGCCAGCACTCCCACCAACGCTCCCACGACCGGCCCGGACAGCCTCAGCCCGCCGGCGGATCTCCCCACCTTGGGAGCGGCAGGCGCCTGTGGGCCCGCCCCGGCCATCGATGCGCCGCAGTGGCGGCAGAACTTCGCTGTTGAACGCGCCTCGCGGCCGCATGATGGGCAGCGGGACAAGGCTTCAACAGAGGACGGTTGTGCTGCTTCTGGGGCGAGTTCCGCGCCGCATTCGTCACAGAACGTGCCCGAAGGGTCGCTGGGAGCGCCGCAGGCTGGACAACGGTTCGACTCTGACATGGCTCCACCCCCTTTGTCACCGAAGCCGCCTGCACCACCCGAGACACGCCGCCAGGGGCGAGGAAGAGAGCCCGGTGACGCTGGCTCACGGGCGCTGGCGAAGTGAGGGCCCAGACGCGGACGGTACTCTATCATCGCGACGGCCCTGTGCCTAGGGTCGCCCGGCCCTTTCAACGCGCCCACGTACCTGCACCGTTTGTGCTACGCCGTCCCCTGTTCCATCGTTTCTACACCCGAGCCGTGAGTCCTCCGGCCCGGGGGCGAGCACCCCCATTGACACGCATACCCCGGAGGGGTACCATAGCCTTGATATCTCCTTTGACCGCCCTGGGCAGCGGGCCTGTCCGCCCGCAGGCGGGGCGGTCTCTCTGCTATGAGCCGGCTCACCTACTTCGACCACGCCGCCACCACGCCGCTGCACCCGCGGGTGCTGGAGGCCATGCTCCCCTACCTGAAGGAGGGTTTCGGCAACCCGTCGGGCGCCTACTCCCTGGCGCGCGAGGCCCAGCGTGCCGTAGACCAGGCCCGCCGCTCGGTGGCCGACGTGCTGGGCTGCCGGTCCACGGAGGTCGTCTTCACCAGCGGTGGCTCCGAGTCCGTCAACACCGCCATCAAAGGCGTCGCCTTTGCCCAGAAGAAGGCCCGCGTTGGCGACCACGTGGTCACCACAGCCATCGAGCACCACGCCGTCCTCCACACCTGCGAGTATCTGGAGGGGTTCGGCTTCGAGGTCACCTACGTCCCCGTGGATCGCCAGGGCCTGGTGGACCCCGACGAGGTTGTCAGGGCCGTGGGCGAGCGTACGGTACTGGTCAGCGTCATGACTGCCAACAACGAGGTCGGCAGCATCGAGCCGGTGGCGGACATAGCGCGGGCGCTGCGCGCGCGCAGCCGCGCCTTGAACCGTCGCGTGCCCTTCCATACGGACGCTGTTCAGGCGCCGGGGCTGCTGGACCTCGATGTCGAAGCACTCGGGGTGGACCTCCTGAGCCTCTCGGCCCACAAGTTCTACGGCCCCAAGGGCGCCGGTGTTCTCTACCTGCGCCGGGGTACCCCTTTCCTGCCCCAACAGTCGGGCGGCGGCCAGGAGCGACAGCGCCGGGCAGGCACGGAGGACGTGGCCGGCATCGTTGGCGCTGGAGTGGCCCTGCGCCTGGCCGAGGAGGGCCGGGCAGAGAACAGCCGCATCTGCCGCGCCCTCCGCGACCGCCTGACGGAGGGCATCCTGGCGCGCGTCCCCGAGTCGCAGCTCAACGGCCACCCAGAGCGGCGTCTGGCCAACAACGTCAACATCGGCTTCCGCGGCCTGGAGGGCGAGGCGCTGCTGGCCCGCCTGGACGAGGAAGGCATTGCGGCCAGCTCTGGCGCCGCCTGCGGCTCCTCTACTTGGGAGCCTTCCCACGTCCTGATGGCCATGGGACTACCCCTGGAGACGGCGGTGGGCAGCGTTCGCCTCACCCTTGGCCCGTCCAACACCGAGGACGAGGTGGACTACGTGCTGCGGGTCCTCCCCGACCTGGTCCGGTCGCTCCGGGAGCCCGCTGCACTGAAACGGACTGCCTCCGCGGGCCGCTGATTCTCGCTTCGCCTGTGGTATGATTGGGGCCGCGCGTCGCCTGCTGGCTGCTGGACAGGCGGGTCGGCGGGCAGGCGCTGCACCACACCCGTCCCATAGAGCCATCGCCGAAAGGGCCCCGCCGACATGACCCCGCGAGATCCGCGCGACAGGAACTCCAGTGAGGGACCCCGGGCCCGAGCAGAGGCGGCGGCGGGCTTTCCCCAGCCCTACTTGAGAGCCCTAGCGTCGGCGCTGGGTCGCGGCACGGCGGAGATCGGACGGCCCGCCGTCGCCGCCCTCCGTTCGCTGCTCGGGGGCGCCGGCGAGGCGCTGGGGACTGTCGCTCCCGGCGCCGCGCCGCCTGGGGAGCCACGGGCGCGCCGGGTGGCGGAGCCGGCGCCGGCCCCTCTGGTGGAGCCCATCGAGAGGCCGGGGCTGGCGCTGGCGCGCCACGCCCTGGGGCGGCTGACGGCCGCGGCGCGCTCGCCGGCCCCGGTCGCTCTCGCCGACCTCTATCCCACCCCCATGGCCCTCGCCGAGGACATCTTCCTGGCCCGCTGCCTCATGCGCGACCCGCCAGCCGCGCTGGAGCTGGCCGCCATGCGTGACTTCCTGTCGCGTGCCGCCGTGCCCGAGGGACTCTCCGACCTGGCCATGGACCGTACCGTCAGCCTGGAGCAGATATCCTTCGCGACCCTCTGGGCGGAACCCCACCGCCTGGACAGCATGCGGGCCACCTTCGAGTACTTCCGCGGTCGCTTCCGGGCCGCCCTGCTCGCCCACCACGCCAGCCACTGGCGGGTCATGCGCCGTCTGCGCCTCTCTCTGGAGGACAGCGAGGCCGCCGCCCGCGCCCTGGCCCGCCTGAACAGCCTCGAACAGCTAGGAAGACCCCTGGGCGAAGACACCCTTGTGCAGCACGGTCGCCTGCTGGCCGCCGTGCAGGATTGCCCCCTCATCGAGCGGCTGGACGAGGCGCTGGGGGCCGCCGCCTCCTGTCCCGGCTGCGGCCTCACCCTGGCCGACCAGCCGCCCTCGGCCCAGGTCGACGCCCTGCTGCGGCGCCTCTCCCGTGCCCTCAGCCAGCAGATGACCCGTCTCTCCAGCGAGGCGGTGCACCGCATCCTGGCTCGGGCGCGCGGCGAACGCATCGAGCAGTTCCTCCAGGTGCTGCAGGCCAGCGACCTGGCCGGCCTGGCCTCCGTCCTGGACGACGAGCTGGTGGAGTTCTTGCGCGACCTGCTGGCCGGCGGGCCGACCACGGGTGCGCCCCCGGTCCTCGAGCGGCTACGTCGCGCCTTTCCCGTGGTCGGCGAGGGCGAGGTGGAGGCGGCCACCGAGGTGTTCAGGCGCCTGCTGGAGCAGGCCCTTAGCGAGCAACGCCGGGCCCGCCCAGGCCGCGCGCCCGCCGTACGCCTGGACGCGCCCATCCGGCCGTCAGACCGGCCAGACCAGGACCCGTTGGACAGCAGAGGCGGCCCGTGAGGCAGGGCCATCGGGGACCCCGTGAGTGCGCCGCAGAGTGAGCCGGAGGCAAACGGAGACCCGCGTAGCGCCCGCAGGGGCGTGCGGCTCATCGTGGGGCTGGGCAACCCCGGCCGCGAGTACGCCCGCAGCCGACATAACGTCGGCTTCTGGTGCCTGAACCGGCTGGCCCGCCGCCATGGCATAGCCTTCAAGAGCCGGGGACGGCTGGCGGCCGTGGGCGAGGGCGAACTGGCGGGACGAGCCGTCCTCCTTGCCAAGCCGCGCACCTTCGTAAATGTGAGCGGCCGCGCCGTGAGCCACCTGCTCCGGCGCCACCGCCTCTCGCCGCCGCAGCTCCTCGTCGTCTGCGACGACCTGGACCTGCCCTTGGGCCGCGTCCGACTTCGGGCCAAGGGCAGCCACGGCGGGCACCGCGGCATGCGCTCCATCGTCGAGGCCGTGGGGAGCGAGGACTTCCCGCGCATCCGCATCGGCATCGGCCGGCCGCGGGTGGCGGGCGAGCCCACCTGGGACCCGGAGGTAGTGGTAGACTACGTGCTGTCGCCGATGACGGCCGAGGAGCGCCGCGTCCTGGACGAGGCCGTGGCCACCGCCGGCGAGGCCGTCCTCTGCCTCCTGGCGGAAGGCGTCGAGGCGGCGATGAACCGGTACAACCGGTAGGGGACCACTGGACAGTCCCAGCACACGAGATGGCCGCCCCCTTCGACAGGCTCAGGATGGCGGCCACCCCTCGGCGAACTCAGGGCGGCACCCTGAGCTTGTCGAAGGGTGAACCTCCCCACAAGGCATGTTGCTCGGGCGTGTTGATTCAGCACCCCGCTAACGCCGTTGCCGCCGCCCAGCGTGCCCTGGTAGAATCTCGATGGGGCTGGTCCCGGGGCCAGCCCTTGTTGGTGTTGGATACGAGGTGAACCTCTCCGGTCTGCTGCCCGCCCTGGAATCGGCCCTGGAGAAGCAGGGGGTCGCCGCGCGCCTCGACGGCGGCACGCCCCTCCTTCTTGGACTGCCCGACGGGGCAAAGGCCTACCTGGTGGCCGCCCTGGCTCGTCTCTCGGGCCGGCCGGTGCTGGTCGTCTCGCCGCGCCCCGACCGGGCGGCCGCCCTCGCCGAGGAGGTCGCCTCCTGGCTGGGCGACCCGCAGCTCGTCCACCTCTTCCCGGAGCGGGAGTCCCTTCCCTACGAGCGCCTGGCCCCTGACCCGCTCACCCTCCGCGACCGCCTGCGGGCGCTCTACGCCCTGTCGGAGGCCGCGGCTCCCAGGGTGGTCGTCGCCTCGGGGCAGGCGTTCGCCCAGCGCACTCTCGTCCCCGAGGAGCTGCTTGCGGGCCCGCCTGTCGGACGGGCAGGCAGCGAACGGCTGTCGGTGGGCTCCCGGCTCGAGCCTGAGGCCTTCCTGCGCCGGCTCGTCCGCAGAGGCTACCGGCTCACCAGCCTGGCGGACATGCCGGGCCAGGCCAGCCGTCGAGGCGGCATCGTCGACGTCTTCCCACCCGCCTTCGCCGGAGGCGAATCCGCCTCAGGCGGAGAGGAGCTCCCCATCCGGATCGAACTGCTCGGTGACCAGGTGGAGAGCATACGGTCGTTCCAGCCCGAGACCCAGCGCTCGACAGGCCGACTGGCGGAGGCAATAGTCGGCCCGGCGCGGGAGATGCTCTTGCCCAGCCCCGGGGCGGAGGCCTTCCTCTCGCAACTGGACCTCTCGACCTGCAACGCCGCCGCCCGCGGCAGGTTTGAGCGGGAGACGGAGCTGCTGGCGGCCGGCGAGGGCTTCGACGACGACTGCTTTTACACACCCTTCCTGGCGCGGGGCACCCTGCTCGACTTCCTGCCGCCCGGTGCTCTCTTGGTCTGGGATGAGCCCGCCGACCTCGCCGCCGTCCTGGAGGAGCACGACCGTGAGGTCCTCGCGGTGCGCGAGGAGATGGTCGGCCGCGGCGAGTTGCCCGGCGGCCTTCCCCTCCCCCACGTGCCCTGGCCCGAGCTGAGGGCGGCGTTGGAGTCCGGTCGGCGCCGCATCGACCTCTCGCGCTGGGCCGGCGGCGACGAGGGTGAAGGTGCCCTCCGCCTGCCATTCGCTCCCGCGTCGGCCTACGGCGGCCGCCTGCGCGTTCTGGCCGCCGAGCTGTCCGCCGCCGTTGACCGCCGCAAGCGCGTCGTGCTGGTCTCACAGCAGGCGGCTCGCCTCTCGGAGGTCCTGGCCGACGAGGGGCTTTCCACCGCCGTCTCCTCCGCCGTCGAGGAGCCGTTGCCGGCGGGAGCGCTGGCCCTGGTCCAGGGCTCCCTGCCTCAGGGCTGGGTCCTAGAGGACGACGGGCCATCCCTCACGCTGTTGACGGACAGCGAGGTCTTCGGCTTCGCCAAGCAGCGGCGGCTGGCTCCGCGACGCGCTGCCCATCGTGAAGCCTTCCTGGCTGAGCTCTCGCCCGGCGACCACGTGGTGCACATCGAGCACGGTATCGCCCGCTTCGCCGGCCTCACGCGCAAGACCATCGACGGCCACGAGCGGGAGTACCTGGAGCTACGCTACGCCCAGGGTGACCGCCTCTTCGTGCCCACAGACCAGGTGGACCGGGTGAGTCGCTACGTGGGCCCCGGCGACTACACCCCGGCACTCACCCGCCTGGGCAGCGCGGACTGGTCCCGCACCAGGGAGCGGGTGCGCCGGGCGGTCGGCGACCTGGCGCAGGAGCTCCTAAGCCTCTACGCCTCCCGACAGGTGCTGGAGGGCCACGCCTTCCCGCCCGACACCGCCTGGCAGCAGGAGCTGGAGGCCTCCTTCCCCTACGTAGAGACGCTCGACCAGCTCGAAGCAGTGCGCCAGGTCAAGTCCGACATGGAGTTGGTACGCCCCATGGACCGCCTCGTCTGCGGCGACGTCGGCTACGGCAAGACGGAGGTGGCGATCCGGGCTGCCTTCAAAGCCGTGCTCGACGGCCGGCAGGTCGCCCTGCTGGTGCCGACGACTGTCCTCGCCCAGCAGCACCACCGCACCTTCCAGGAGCGGCTGAGCAGCTTCCCCGTCCGCATCGAGATGCTCTCCCGCTTCCGGTCGGAGCGCGACCAGCGGCGGGTGGTGACCGACCTGGCGCTGGGGGCCGTGGATGTCGTGGTTGGGACGCACCGCCTCCTCCAGAAGGACGTGGCCTTCAAGGACCTGGGCCTCGTCATCATCGACGAGGAGCAGCGCTTCGGCGTCGCTCACAAGGAGCGTCTGAAGCAGATGCGGCGGGAGGTGGACGTCCTCACTCTCTCCGCCACGCCCATCCCGCGCACCCTCCACATGTCGCTGGCGGGCATCCGCGACATGTCGACCATGGAGACGCCGCCTGAGGAGCGGCTGCCCATCAAGACCTACGTCAGCGAGTTCGATGACCGCCTGGTGCGGGAGGCCATCATCCGCGAGCTGGAGCGTGGGGGACAGGTCTACTTCGTGCACAACCGCGTCCACAACATCGAGCAGGTGGCCCACCGCCTGCGCGACCTGGTGCCCGAGGCGGAGTTCGCCGTGGCGCACGGCCAGATGCCCGAGGAGCATCTGGAGCAGGTGATGCTGGACTTCGTCCGGGGGCGCATCGACGTGCTGGTGTGCACGACGATCATCGAGTCGGGGCTGGACATCCCCAACGTCAACACCATCATCATCAACCAGGCTGACAAGCTGGGCCTGGCCCAGCTCTACCAGCTCAGGGGCCGCGTGGGCCGGGGCGCCTTCCGCGCCTACGCCTACCTCCTGTATGACCGCGGCCGCGTCCTCACGGAGCCGGCCCAGAAGCGGCTCCAGAGCATCTTCGAGGCCACAGAGTTGGGGGCGGGCTTTCAGATCGCCCTCAAGGACCTGGAGATCCGGGGCGCCGGCAACCTCCTTGGTGCCGAACAGAGTGGGCAGATCGGCGCCGTGGGCTTCGATCTGTACGTGCGCCTGCTGGCGGAGGCCGTCGAGCGGCTGAAGGCCCTCCAGCGGGGCGAGAAGCCGCCGCTGCCGGCCACGGCCCGTCCGGCCGTGACCCTGGACCTACCCCTCACAGCCCACATACCACACTCGTACGTGCCGGACCTCAACCTGCGGCTGGCCCTCTACCAGCGGCTGGCCTCCACCCAGGAGCAGTCAGAGGTGGAGGACGCGGCGCGGGAGATGGTGGACCGCTTCGGCGCCCTGCCGCCGCCGGTGCACAACCTCCTCTTCGCCGTGCAGTTGCGATTGCTGGCCCGTCGCGCTGGCGTCCAGTCGATCCAGACGGAGGACGGCCAGATCGTGGTGCGGCTGGAGGAGGGCGCCCACCTGCCGCGGGAGGAGCTGCGGCGCCGGGCGCCCTCCGAGGTGTGGGTGGGTCGAACACAGGTGCGCCTGGACCACAACCGCCTGGGCGAGAGCTGGCGGGAGGTGCTCGCCGGCGCCCTGGGGGTCATGGCAGGGGCCGCGGCTGCAGCATCGCTACCTGAACACTCGTAGAGGAGGCCTTCAGGCCTCCACTGCCCCGCCGGAGGGGACCACGTGGCGAGCTGAAGCTCGCCGCTACATCTGCCCCATCCCCACCCTCGCGCCGGTTCAGGTTCCAAGGTTCTATGGTTCCAAGGTTCCAAGCTCCCTCGCGCCTTGACACTTCTCCGTCAGCGCCCGATGATGCCATCTGGCTCGCCCGATGACCCGTTGGACTTGAGGAGGAACCGCCATGATGCCGCTGGAGGGAATCCACGTCCTGGACCTGTCGCGCCTGGCGCCCGGCCCCTACTGCTCCATGCTTCTCGGGGACATGGGCGCCGACGTCTTAATGGTGGAGGCGCCGCCGGAGGCCCTGCACAGCGTCGCCGTCCCGCATCTCCGTGCTGAGAACGAGGACGAGGCGGAGCGGGCACTGGCCTACAACGCCCTCGCCCGTAACAAGCGCAGCATCGTTCTCAACCTGCGAACGCAGGAGGCGAGGCAGGTCTTTTACCGGCTGGCGGAGTCGGCGGACGTGGTGCTGGAGGGCTTTCGGCCCGGCGTTGTGAAGCGCCTGGGCGTGGACTACGAGACGCTCCGGCCCCTAAACCCCCGCCTCGTCTACTGCTCCCTCTCCGGCTACGGGCAGGATGGCCCCTACGTCAACATGGTGGGCCACGACATCAACTACATCTCCGTCGGCGGCGCCCTGGGCGCCATAGGGTGGCCGGATCAGCCGCCGGCCATCCCCCTCAACGTTATCGCCGACTTCGCCGGCGGCGGTCTCCACGCCGCCTTCGCGATCCTGGCTGCCCTCCTTGCTCGAGAGAAGACGGGGCGAGGGCAGTTCGTGGATATCGCCATGAGCGACGGCGTCATGTACCTGCTGGCCATGCCTTTCACAATGTACTTCTACAACGGCTCGGTTGTCCGGCCGGGCCAGCACCTCCTCAACGGAGCCGCCCCCAACTACAACGTCTATGAGACCAGCGACGGCGGCTGGATCAGCCTCGGCAGCCTGGAGCCCCACTTCTACGCCAATCTCTGCCGGGCCATGGGCCGCGAGGACTTCATCCCCCATCAGTACGACGCTTCAAAACGAGAAGAGATATTCTCCTACTTCCGTGAGCAGTTTCGCACCCGCACCCGCGGCGAGTGGTTCGAGCACCTAAGACAGCACGACATCTGCGTCGCCCCCGTCTACAGCCTGGACGAGGCGGCCGCCGACCCCCACAACCGGGCCCGGGGCATGGTGGTCGAGGTGGACCACCCCAAGCTGGGGCCGGTGCGTCAGGTGGGGATTGGGCCCAAGCTGTCGGAGACGCCCGGCCAGGTGCGCACGACAGCGCCGCGGCCCGGCCAGCACACGGACGAAGTGCTCGCCTCCTTGGGCTACGCGCCGGAGCAGATCGAGGGCCTGCGGGCTTCGGGCGCGGCAAGGTAGGGGGATGGAGACAGACCGTCAGCCACAGATGGGCACAGACACACACAGATTGCCTCGAGAATGCGCTCGCCGCCTGCCTTGGGTGCTTCGACAAGCTCAGCCTGCCATCATGCATTGCTGTTGCCACCGGCCAGCTCTTGCCGCACCCTGAGCCTGTCGAAGGGCGCCCCAATACCTGTGCTATCTGTGTGAATCTGTGGCAGCTCTACTCGCTGGCCCGCGTTGTCTCCTCCGCTGTCGCCTCAGGCGGTGGCTCTCGCGCCTCGGAACGCCACCAGAGGGCGAAGAGTAAAGGCATCGGCACGGCCACCAGGAGGGCGGAGGCCCAGAAGGTCCCCATCAGCGACACCTCGTCTGCCACGAAGCCGAGCACGGGCGCCAGCGGTATCAGCAGGAAGCTGAACAGAAGCTGGCGGATGGAGAGGACAGTAGCCCGCTGCTCGCTCGGGATCCGGCGGTTGAGGTAGTCGGCGACCACAGGGTTGCCCATCATGGCTACCAGGCTCACCGCCGGGAAGGCCACATAGGCGTAAGCGGCGTCCCAGACGCCCACCAGGGCGAAGCCCCCGGCCAGCAGCGCGGGCATGAGCACCATGGTCTGCCTCTCGCCCAGGACAGCGCTGACGCGATAGGCAGCGAGAGAGCCCGCGATGGCCAGGACTCGCATCGGCACCTGGAATAGCCCCAGGTTGCCCACGCTCACGTCGTGGCGCACGAGGAAGGGCTGGATGAAGAGCATGGGCACGAAGGTGGCCACGCCCAGGACGGCGCCGTAGAGGAGAGCGTAGCGCACCGAGCCCCGCCGGTAGGCGAGCCGGAAGCTTTCTCTGATCAGGTCGCCAAAAGAGAGCCTGGCATCCGGGAGGAGGGTACCCGCGGTGGCTTCGGCCGAGCGGGCCGTTGGCGGTCCAAGGGGCTGGAGGGTGGGTTCCTTGAGGCTGACAGCGACGCCTGCCGCCAGGAGAGCGATACCGGCGCTGACCACGATGGGCAGCGAGAGATCGGTGGCAGCCGCCAGCGGCGCTCCCAGAAGCAGCCCGCCGATGACGCCCACCGAAGCGACGCCCCAGTAGCGGCCAAATACCTTCTGAAACTCCTGCGGTCGGCCGAGGGCTTTCAGGCTGTCGAACAAGAAGGCGCTGTCGCCAGCGGTCTGGAAGGTCAGGCCCAGGGCCCACCCGGCGTAGGAGATGAGGATGAGCAGGTAGCTGTCTGCCAGGCCGAAGACCAGGACGCCGGCCGAGAGGAAGAGGGCTCCTAGGATGAGCGCGCCCTTGCGGCCCCAGCGGTCGGCGATGGCGCCGGCGGGGACCTGCGCGACCACTATGATGAGCCAGAAGACGGAGTCCAGGGCCGTGATCTGGGTCAGAGAGAGGCCGCGCTTGTCCTGGAGGTAGACGACCCAGATGGGCCACCAGAGCTGGAAGTTCATGAAGAACTGGTACAGGTAGGCCCTGCGCAGGTTGGATTCGTAGGAACGTTTGTCGGCTGCTGAAAGAGCTTGTCTCACCATGTGGTTTGGCGGCAGACGTGAAGACGACGCCGCCTCCGGAAGTGCGACGGCGCCGCCCGTCCACGCCCAGCGATCTGGGACCCTGGTCTCCGCCAAGGGCGGACCCGCCCATGCGGGCGGCCGTCTGGCCGCCTCCTCCGCCAGAGGCGGATTCGCCTCAGGCGAAGGCGGAGGGCAGTGGCCCGGCTCAGAATGCCCAGGTAATGAAGATTCCCGGCGCCAGGTATGTCCTGCCGTCGACCAGCAGGGTGAGAATGACAGCCCACACGGCGAAGCCGGCGGCATTGGCGGCTAGCACCCTGGCCGGCTCGGCCGTGGTCACCGACTGGATGGCGATGTTGGTCAGGCCAAAGAACAACGCCACGGATGCCAGGCCGAGCCCAAAGCCAATGCCCGGGATCAGGAGCAGCAGTGAGAGGCCCAGCGGTACCGCCGCCATCCCCATGGTCCGGATAAGCTGCTGGAGGTCTGCCCGCTCCCGGAACACCTGGGTGAGCAGCACATAGGCCACGAGCAGCCAGGCGAGCCAGAGCAAGATGGCGAACAGGCTCCCCAGGATGACGGAGTGTAGGAACACCCGGCCCTCGTCGAACTCAGCTTCCTGTACCCACCAGAGCCAGCCGCCGAAGCCGGCGGCGAAGGTGGCGGCGACCGCCACGACGAAGGAGGAGGCGGTGGCCGCCGGATCCATCCGGACCTCGTCGAAGACCGTGGTATCGAGCCGGGCCAAGCGCCCCAACCTGTTCATTATTACCTCGAAGTCCATGCTGCCCCCCTTTCTTGCCGAGCACCGTTCGGTTCCTTTCCCAACGGTGGGCCATCGCGCTGCGGCCGGGAGAATTGTATCACGCTTGTCTAGCGAGCGCCGAGGCCATCTCAGAGCGGCCGCTTGGCGGGGATCCCGGGGCGGCGCGGGTAGGTCTCCGGCGTGGGCGCCACCTTGCACACCAGAACGAGCCGGGGCGCGCGCTGGGCACCGGGAACAGCCAGCGGCGCCACCGAGAGCAGCCTGCCGCCCAGGAGGGCCAGCGCCCGCTCAGAGCGGCTCGCTTCTTGCGGCGCACGGCTGCCTTTGGGCGCCGCCAGCGCCCCACCGACGCGGAGGAAGGGCAGCGCCAGCTCCAGTAGGGTGGGCAGCGGCGCCACCGCCCGTGCCACCACCAAGTCGTAGGCCTCCCGTCGGTCGGCCTCCCTTGCTGCGACTTCGGCCCGGGCCGCCAGGACCTCGACCTGGTCCAGCGCCAGCTCAGCCACGGCTTCGCGCAGAAAGGCCGCCTTGCGCGCTGTCGCCTCCAGAAGCGTCAGACTCAGCTCGGGCATGGCGATCTTCAAGGGAAGGCCCGGCAGGCCGGCGCCCGCCCCCAGGTCGAGGACGCGCTCCCGCTCGCCCTTGGTCAGCAGGTCGGCTTCGAAGAGGGCGGGCAAGAGCGCCAGTGACTCCACGAAGTGGCGCTGCTGCACGGCTTCGTAGCCGGTGACAGCGGTGAGGCTGACGCGGGAGCCAGCTGCCTCCAGGAAGCGCCAATAGCGCTCGAAGAGGTCTAACTGGTAAGAGTTTAGCTCGACCCCAAGCTGTCGGGCGCCGCGGACGAGGATCGATAGCATGGCCCTGCTGGGCTGCGGAATCGGCCGATTATAGCACCGGTGGCTTGTTCTTCGACAGGGCGGGGTGAGGCGTCGGTTTCCCGTCGGCCGCGGCGCACCATGCACGGACCGTGGTCGCTGGGTGGGGAGAAGCGCCGGATCGGGTGGCTGCCTTCCGTTTGACACTCCTTTGGTGCCCCTCTACAATTCGTGAAGAGAGCGGATGGGAGGACGCATGGCATCGTCGGGAGGGGCTGTCCCAACGCTGACCGAAGCGGCCTCTCGATATCTTGCCACCCTTCCCCCGCAGGAGCGCCAGCAAAGCCAGCCTGAATTGTATCGTTTCGTGCGCTGGTACGGCGCCGAGCGGCAGACGCACGAGCTGCGGGGACACGATGTCTCCTCCTACGCCGAGGCCCTGGGCGCCAGCGCCGTCGATGGGCCCCAGCGTCTGGAGATCCTGCGCGGCTTCTTCGGCTTTGTCCGCAAGCAGGGCTTCACGACTGCCAACCTGGCCACGCATCTGCGATTTCGCAAGACCGCGACGCCGACCTTCAGTGGAGGCGGCGCTGCGCAGGAGGTGCACCTGACATCCGAGGGGCATGCCGCCCTTCAGGCCGAGCTGGAGAAACTGCAGGCCCAGCGACCCCGCGTAGCCGAGGAGTTGCGGCGTGCCATGGCCGACAAAGACTTCCGTGAGAACGCCCCGCTGGACGCTGCCCGCGAGCATCAGGGGCACTTGGAGGCCCGCATCCGGGAGATCGAGGCTACCCTCAAGAATGCGGTCATCATTGGCGAGGCGTCGGGGGATTCAAACGCCCGTGTGAGTGTGGGGAGCACGGTTCTGCTCCGCAACCTGAAGTCCGGGGCTGAGGTGCGCTACGTCCTGGTTAGCCCCAGTGAGGTGAGCCCAACCGAGGGCAAGATATCGATTGCCTCGCCAGTTGGACGGGCAGTGATGGAACGGAGTGCGGGGGAGGAGGTGGAGGTAGCGGCGCCCGCCGGCACGATGCGATTCCGGATCGAGCGTGTCGAGGCCTGAGAGCCTCCTTGCCTTCGCTCTACTACCTGGCGGCGTTCCAGGCGGACCCAGCCGAAGCGGGCGAGTATTTCTAGGGGCCTCAGCTTCACCCGCTGCACTTGCCCCCGCCGCCTCAGGGCCCCTGAAGCCTCCTCTTCCAGGGCTCGGCAGGCTACCACCATAAGCTCCCGGCCTGCGCTTTGCACGGCCTCGGCCGCCCTCTCCTCCGCCTCACCCCAACTGGCCCCACCCTCGGGTATGCTAACGGTGATCGTGGTCTCTACGGTCGGCATGTAGGCTCACCTCCACGTTGGGTCGTCTTTCTAGGGTGAGCTTACTGCCTTTTCTCTCTCCGGCAATTGCGGGACGCGTCCTATGGGGCGGCCCGGTCTTGAGCCACCGTGGCATGCTAGTATTGTGAAGATGTGCGCTAGTGTCCTGAGTCAGAGATCCGCTAGCAGTTACAGTGCTTTGTCTTTGTCATGGTGAACGAAGTGAAGCATCCGTCGGACCACGCCTGCCATCACGGATTCTTCGCTGACGCTCAGAATGACATTTGGCTGCGGATTTCTGATTCACCACACTAGGTCTCCGTGGTCCGGACGTGGCGGTGGCCCCCTCGGAGAGCACTCGGCCAGCCAGCGTTTCCCAGGGAAGTGTTGTTGAGACCTGAGTTCGCAAGACGGCGTGGACAGGGGTCGCTCTGTGGGCGGCAGCGGGTGCGCCTGGACTGTGCTGTCGTTGCCTGCCGGTTTCTCTTGAAGAGGAGAGAATGACTACTCCCGAGGTTCCATTCGTACCAGGGCTGGCCGGGGTTGTGGCGGCCAAGTCCGCCATCAGCGATATCGACGGCCAGCGGGGGATACTGAGGTACCGCGGCTACGCTATCGAGGAACTGGCCGCGAAGAGCACATTCGAGGAGTCGGCCTACCTCATCCTCGACGGTGAACTGCCCACCAAGACGCAACTGGACAGGTTCGACAAGAACCTGAAGCATGATCGGAACATCGAGCCGCCCCTCATGGACATGATCAAGGTCTTCCCCAAGAGCGGCCACCCGATGTCGGCGCTTCAGACCGCGGTCGCGGCCATGGGCCTGCTCTACCCCAGGAGCATCGAAGACGATGCGACCAACGACGCGGCCGGCATTCGCCTCATTGCCCAAACGCCCACCATCATCGCTGCCTTCGACCGCGTGCGCCGCGGCAAGGAGGTGGTGCCGCCGCGAGACGACCTAAGCCATGCCACGAACTTCCTCTACATGATCACAGGCGAGGTGCCGAGCGAGGTGGCTGCTAGGGCGTTCGACATCTGCCTCATCCTTCACCTCGAGCACTCCCAGAGCGTCGCCGCCTTTACGGCCATGGTTGCCGGCTCCACCACCGCCGATCCCTACAGCACCATGGCCTCGGCCATCGGCTCTCTCAGCGGGCCGCTCCACGGCGGTGCCAGCGAGCGGGTGCTGGTCATGCTCAACGAGATCGGCTCGCCAGACAAGGCGAAGGCCGCCATTGAGTCCAAGATCGAGAAGAAAGAGCGGATCATGGGGATGGGCCACCGGGAGTACAAGACCATGGACCCGCGCGCTACTATCCTCAAGGGCTTGAGCGAGACGGTCTTCCAGAAGCTCGGCCGCAGCCCCCTCTTTGACATTGCACTTGAGGCGGAGAAGGTAGTCATCGACCGCCTAAGCCCCCGGGGCATCTGGCCGAACGTCGACTTCTACTCTGGCATCGTCTACGACAAGCTGGGCATCTCGGTGGATCTCTTTTCACCCGTCTTCGCTATTGCCCGCATGGCGGGCTGGGTGGCCCACTGGCGTGAGCAGATCGCCGATAACCGCATCTTCCGGCCTAGCCAGATCTACGTGGGTTCGGGAGACCGAGGCTACACGCCCATCGAGAAGCGCGGCTAGCAGTCCCCGCTGGTCAAGAGCTTTGGGTGGCGTCACCAGGTGCCACCCGCTTTTTCGCCGTCCAGGACCCATCCGGTGCGGCAGCGCCGCCGTACTAGACAGTGAGAGCGGCTAAGCGTCGCCGCCGTAGCGTTCGGTCCTGCGGAGGGTTGCCGCTCAGGGGGCCAGAACGGTGAGAGAAGCCGAGGCTACCCGGCGACGCAAGCTGTGGGACCTTGAGGTAGGTAGGGACCGGCGATGCGGTTCACGGCCGACGTCCAGTGCCGCTGCTGCAGTCGCGTGAGCGGCGATCCGGGGGGAACGGATACTCCTCTGACATCGGCCATGTCCCGGCCGAGGGGTGGCTGGCAGGGTCCCACTCCTCGGCCGGGCCCCGCTGCTGGCGTCCGGAAGGGCGCCCCACACCTAGCATGAACACGGCCCAGAACCTCCCACGTGTCGCACGCGGGGCCGGCTCCACGGGTGTCAGGCAGGATTCGATGGCGCCGAGTCGGCCCCGCGCCAGCGCTCTGCCCCCAACGCTGGCTTGCGGCACCCCTTGACACATGTCGTGGCGGACTGCTATAGTGCCGCCAACCTGGATACAGCTATCGGCTGCGAACAGGACTAGTACGCCATCTGGCGGGGTTCCAGAGAGCCGGGGCGGCTGAGAGCCCGGTGCCTGCGCGCTGGCGGAATGGACCTGGGAGCTGCAAACCGAACGGGAGAAGCTGGAACCTCTGAACGATTGAACCTTCGAACCGGAGCCCGCCCTAGCCGGCTCCAAGGTTCCAGCCGAAGGCCTCAGTAGGCTTTGCCGGAGGGGCACCGTTATCAGGGCCCAGGGTATCCGTCGCGGTAGGCGACATGTACCCGAAAGAGATGGTCCGCCGTAGGCGGGTCAACCAGGGTGGCACCGCGAGGTAGCCCTCGCCCCTAGGGGTGAGGGCTTCTTGTTCGTCCGGTAACGGAGCTATCGGCCTGAGCTCACACAGAAGCAGCACAGCGCAGGAGGCAGTCATGACAACCACCAAGTTCATCCTCTCGGAAAAGGATTTGCCGGGGCAGTGGTACAACATCCAGGCTGACCTGGGCCCCATTGGGGGGCCCCCGCCCCCGCCTCTGCACCCCGGCACCAAGCAGCCCGTCGGTCCCCAGGACCTGGCGCCCCTCTTCCCCATGGGCCTCATCGCCCAGGAGGTTAGCCAGGACCGGTACATAGATATCCCGGAGGAGGTGCAGGAGGTCTACCGGCTGTGGCGGCCGACGCCGCTGCAACGGGCCTACCGCCTGGAGAAGGTGCTGGATACGCCGGCCCACATCTACTACAAGTACGAGGGCGCCAGCCCCGCCGGCTCGCACAAGCCGAACACCGCCATCGCCCAGGCCTACTACAACAAGCAGGAAGGCGTGAAGCGCATCACCACCGAGACGGGCGCTGGGCAGTGGGGGAGCGCCCTGGCCATGGCCTGCAGTTTCTTCGGGATAGAGCTGAAGGTCTACATGGTGAAGGTGAGCTATCACCAGAAGCCCTACCGGCGCTCCATGATAGAGACGTGGGGGGCCACGGTGGTGCCTAGCCCCAGCCAGGACACCAACGCCGGGCGCTCCATCCTGGCTCAGGACCCCGACTCTCCGGGTAGCCTGGGCATCGCCATCAGCGAGGCGGTCGAGGACTGCGCTACTCGCGAAGACACCAAGTACTCGCTGGGCAGCGTCCTCAACCACGTGCTCATGCACCAGACCGTGGTCGGGATGGAGGCTCTGAAGCAGATGGAGATGGCGGGCGAGTACCCGGACGTGGTCATCGGCTGCATCGGCGGTGGCTCCAACTATGCTGGGCTGGCCTTCCCCTTCGTGCGCCACCGCCTGACCGGCGGAAAGAAGACTCGCTTCGTCCCCGTGGAGCCGGAAGCCTGCCCCAGCGTCAGCCGGGGCGTGTACGCGTACGACTTCGGCGACACGGCCGGTATGGCGCCCCTGGTGATGATGTACACGCTGGGCCACACCTTCGTGCCGCCCGGGATCCACGCAGGCGGGCTCCGCTACCACGGCATGGCGCCCCTCATCTCCTTTCTGTGCAAGAAAGGCATCATGGACATCAAGGCTTACCACCAGACCAAGGTCTTCGACGCCGCCGTACAGTTCGCACGAACCGAGGGGATCATCCCGGCACCGGAGACGGCCCATTGCATCCTGGCCACCATCGAGGAGGCGCTGGCGGCCAAGGAGGCGGGCGACCAGCGCGTCATACTGTTCAACTTCAGCGGCCACGGCCTGCTGGACCTGGCGGCCTACGACCAGTACTTCGCCGGCAAGCTCGAGGACTACGCCTACCCGGCGGAGAAGGTACGGGAGGCGCTGGCAGCGCTGCCGAAGGTGTAGAGGGTTCGGGCAAACGGGCAGACGGGCAATGTCAAAGGGATCCGATTTTCGGCAGATGGTCCTCTGGCAGAAGGCGCAGGAGCTGGCGCTGGAGGTTGCGCGGCTCGTTGCAGTGTTGCCCAAGGACGCTATGGCATCGGTGCTGGGGCGCCAACTCATCGCGTCAGCAGCTTCTGTCGGGGCTAACATAGCGGAAGGCTGTGGTCGCTATGCGGCAGGGGCCTATCGCAACCACCTTTCGATTGCCCGGGGCTCTACCTGCGAAACGGATGGGTGGCTGCATCTGCTCCGCAAGTCCGGCTACATCGACGAGGAGACGGAGTTCAAGCTGCCCGGGCTCTGCGAGGAACTAGTGAAGCTACTGACCACACGAATGATTGGACTTGATAAGCAACGCAAAAGCGTAGGGCGCATCCGCGAAGACTCGCCTCTCTACCAGCTTGACGAGGCATTTGAATGAGGGCTCTGTCCTCTGCCCTAAGCCCTATGCCTGAGGTATGGAACGTGGCATGAGCGAGGGATCTTCTACCGTCCGCAAGCGCATTCTCACCGGCGATCGCCCCACCGCCGAGGGCTTCCACCTCGGCAACTACGTGGGCAGCCTGGCCAACCGCGTCAAGCTGCAGGACGAGTACGACACCTTCATTCTCCAGGCGGACCTGCACCTGCTCACCACCCGCACCAGCGATCTAGAGCAGGTCGAGCGCAACATCCGCGGCATGGCCCTCGACTACCTGGCAGTGGGCCTCGACCCCGAGAAGTGCACCTTCTACGTGCAGTCGCTGGTGCCTGAGGTGCTGGAGCTGCTCTGGCTGTTCATGGCCCTCGTCAGCGTGCCCCGGGCCCAGCGCATCCCCACTCTGAAGGAGCAAGTGCGGGACCTCAAGCTGGAGTCGGCCTCCGTGGCGCTGCTGGCGTACCCTATTCTCCAGGCTGCTGACATCCTGATGGTGAGGGGCGACTGCGTGCCGGTGGGGAAGGACCAGCTCTCGCACATCGAGCTGACGCGGGAGGTCGCGCGGCGGTTCAACGACAGCTTCGGCCGCGTCTTCCCCGAGCCCGAGGGCCTCGTCGGCGAGGTGCCGACGCTGCCCGGCACCGACGGCAAGGCCAAGATGGGGAAGTCGCTGGGCAACGCCATCTTCCTGGCCGATGACGCGGAGACGGTGACGAGGCGCGTCATGAGCATGTATACGGACCCGACACGCATCCATGCCACCGACCCGGGCCACGTCAAGGGCAACCCGGTCTTCGTCTACCATGACACCTTCAACCGTGACAAGGAGGAGGTGGAGGACCTGAAGCGCCGCTACCGGCGGGGGAAGGTGGGCGACGTGGAGGTGAAGCAGAGGCTGGCCCGCGCGCTTAACGCCTTCTTAGACCCTATCCGCGAGCGACGTGCCCACTATGAAGCGCGCAAGGGCTTCGTGGAGGAGATGCTGCTCCAGGGGACCAAGCGGGCCCGTGCCGAGTGCCAGCGTACGCTGGAACAGGCCCGCGAGGCCATGGGTCTCACCTACTTCCGGCACCTCCGGCCACAGGCCTAGCCATGTACACACCGAGCCTTGAGGAAGCGCGCGGTCTGGCGAGCCAGGGCAACCTCTGCCCCGTCTACCGGGAGGTCAGCGCCGACCTGGAGACGCCGGTCTCGGCCTACCTGAAGGTAGCTCGCGGTCGCCACTCCTTCCTCTTGGAGAGCGTGGAGGGTGGCGAGCGCCTGGCCCGCTACAGCTTCATGGGCACGGAGCCCTACCGCGTGCTGCGTACTGGCCCCAACCTTGCCCTCAATCAGTTGAGCGGTGACCCCCTGGTGGCCATCGAGGATGAGCTGAGGCGCTTTCAAGTGGTGGCGGTGCCAGGGCTGCCCCGCTTCCACGGCGGAGCCGTCGGCTACCTCTCCTACGAGGTATCGCGCTACTTCGAGCCCCGTGTGCCCGTCCCTGAGGCCGACCCCCTGGGGCTGCCAGAGGCTGTCTTCCTCTTCACCGATACCCTCCTCGTATTCGACCACCTCCAGCATCGGATCAAGGTGGTCAGCCACTGCCGCCTGGACGGCGACATCGACGCCGCCTACCGGCAGGCCGTGTGGCGCATCGAGGAGTTGGTCGGGCGGCTGGCGCGCCCCCTAACGGCGCTCCCGTATCGACAGGAGGCACCCGTCGACGCAGCGCCGGAGAGCGTGACATCCAATGTCGCCAGGGAGGACTACCTGGCCAAGGTGGAGCGCTGCCGCGAGTACATAGTCGCCGGCGACATCTACCAGGTGCAGATCTCGCAGCGCTTCCGGCGTCCTACGTTCGCTCATCCCTTCGAGGTCTACCGCGCCCTGCGGGCCATTAACCCCTCGCCCTACATGTACTACCTGGAGTTGGGCGAGACCCAGATCGTTGGCGCCTCGCCGGAGATGCTGGTGCGCGTAGAGGACGGCCTGGTGGAGACTCATCCCATTGCCGGCACGCGCCGCCGGGGCCGCGACCCAGAGGACGAGCGGCGCATGGAGGCGGAGCTGGTCAGCGACGAGAAGGAGCGCGCGGAGCACATCATGCTGGTGGACCTGTCCCGCAACGACGTCGGTCGCATCAGCCAGGCGGGTACCGTCAAGGTGACCCAGCTTATGGAGGTGGAGCGCTACTCACACGTCATGCACCTGGTCTCGCACGTGGTGGGGCGCCTGCGGCCGGAGATGACCTCCTACGATGCCCTGCGGGCCTGCTTCCCGGCCGGCACCGTCTCCGGTGCCCCCAAGATCAGGGCCATGGAGATCATCGCTGAGCTCGAGCCGGACCGCCGCGGCCCCTACGCCGGCGCCGTGGGCTACTTCGACCTCTCGGGCAACCTGGACACCGCCATCACGATCCGCACCATCGTCATGAAGGACGGCGTTGCCTACGCCCAGGCCGCCGGCGGCATCGTCTTCGACAGCGTGGCGGAGCTCGAGTACATGGAGACGCAGAACAAGGCCCGGGCCCTCCTGCGCGCCATCGAGCAGGCGGAGACGACGGCGGAGGCAGTGCCCAAGGGCAGCCTGGGGTACTAGTGTCAAGAACCACTCCTGCGGATTGAAATCCGCAGCTTCCTCGAAGCTGAGGGTTTCAACCCTCAGAGGCGAAATCTAGATAGTCAGCAACCATTGGAGCCCTGCTATCGAGCAGCGGTCATGCAGCCCACAATCACCGTCTTTGTCCTGCTCACGACGGACGGACAGGCCCTCCTGGCACAGCGGCGGCTCGGGAGACCTCCCTTCGCAGGGAGCTGGACGCTGCCGCTGACCATCCTCCAGCCCGAGGAAACGGCCGAGGAGTGTCTGGAGCGTCTGGCGAAGGCGGAGCTGGGCGTGGAGGCGGTAGAGTACGAGTTTGCCGATACCCTCTACCTGGAGGACCGGCCCGGCGGCCGTCGCTATGTGGGCAACGTCTTCCTGATGCTGCGCTGGGAGGGGAAGCTGCGCTTTCGCAGCCATGGCGAGTTCCAGGACGTGCGCTGGATGCCGGTCGGGGAGCTGCCCGGCCTTCCCATGCCGGAGCTCATGCGCCGCTGGCTTCAGACGCGTCTGGCCGGCGAGGAGTTCCCACAGGAGCCGCCGGACAACCGGGCTGCCTGGAATGCCATCGCCACCGCCTACCAGGCACGCCACCGCCTCCCGACGGACACGCTCCTCTACGGCGTGCGCTGCCCCTCGGAGGACGAGTTGGGGTTGCTGGGCGAGGTGCAGGGGCACCGCGTCCTCGTGCTTGGCTGCGGCGGCGGCCAGGACGCCATCGCCCTGGCGCGGCGCGGGGCGCAGGTCGTGGGCATTGACCTCTCCGATGAGCAGATCCGCTTCGCGCGGAAGCTGGCCGAGGAGGAAGGGCTGGAGGTGCCTTTCGTCCAGGGCAACGTCGAGGAGCTGCCGGACGTGGACGCTGAGAGCCAGGACATCGTGGTCTCGTCCCAGACCCTGACCTATGTGGAGCACGCGGACCGCTGCTTCGCGGAGGTGTTCCGGGTGCTGAGGCCCGGGGGGCTCCTCGTGTTCAGTGTCGCCCACCCCCTGGACGCCTGTCTGGGCGACCACCCGCCGTACCAGCTAGAGAAGGGCTACTGGGAGGTGCAGCACGACTGGGAGTGGGAGTTCATGGAAGCGGGCCTCAAGGAGCGCTTCCGCTCCTGGTATCGCACGGTAGCCGACTGGTTCGCTCTGCTCCAGGAGGCGGGCTTCCAGGTGGAGCGGCTGCTGGAGCCGCCGCCTTCGGGACCGCCGACGGAGGTCGACCTTTCTTGGGGCGACGCGGCCGTCGAGAAGACGTCCAAGGTGCCGGCGACCCTCATCTTCAAGGCGCGAAGGCCGGCTTAGAGGGAGGGAGGGAGATGCTCCTCCTCATCGACAACTACGATAGCTTCACCTACAACCTCTACCAGTACCTCTCGGAGCTGGGGGCGGAGGTGCAGGTCGTGCGGAACGACGTGATCACCCTGGCCGAGGTGGAGTCGATGGCGCCGGAGCGCATCGTCGTTTCCCCTGGCCCCGGCACGCCGCAGGACGGCGGCATCAGCATCGACGTCATTCGCCACTTCGCCGGGCGGCTGCCCATCCTGGGGGTGTGCCTGGGCCACCAGTGCATCGGCGAGGCCTTTGGGGGCGTGGTGGCCGGCGCCGGCGAGATCAAGCACGGCAAGACATCGATCATCACCCACCAGGGCAAGGGCGTCCTGCGCGGCCTGCCCAACCCCTTCGAGGCCATCCGCTACCACTCGCTGGCCATCCAGCGCGAGGGCTTCCCGGAGTGCCTGGAGGTGACGGCGGAGAGCGAGTCGGGGGTGATCATGGCGGTGCGCCACCGGGAGCTGCCGGTGGAGGGTGTGCAGTTCCACCCGGAGTCCATCCTGACGCCGCTCGGCCACGATGTCCTGCGCAACTTCTTGGAGACGACGTCGGCCACGTCCGACAGCCGGTAGTATGCTATGAAGAAGCTCACCACCCGCCTCGACGATGAGTCTCAGGCAGACCTGAAGGCCCTAGCATTGCGAAAGCGCACGACTATGGCAGCCCTCGTCCGCTACGCCCTGGACACAACCTTTGAGGACGACCTGGACGTGATAGCTGGCGAGCGGGCATTGGAGGAGGCGGCGCGAGACCCATCGAGCACAATGACGCTGGAGGAGTATCGGGCCCGCCGAGCCCGTCGTGAACTGTAGACGATGTTGACTGGCGTGCCGAGAGGCCAGGCATGCTGACGCAGGGCTGGGGGGATTTCATAACATGGCTCGAAGGCCATCAGGCGTCCTCCGAGGTTTTCGTTGCCATAGCAGCCCTCGTAGTCACGGCCGTGCTCGTCTGGGTCACCATCGCCTATGTCGGGGCTGCGCGCCAGCAGGCCAACGCCAGCGTCAAGATGGCGGGGGAGATGCGCGAGCAGCGGTTGTCTACAGGCCGACCGAACGTGTTGTTATGTCCGCTAGCTGAGGAAAGAGGTCAGGAGAAGATTCGCCTCGCATTGAAAGGTCCATTGCCCGATTGTACGCCAGTAAGGCTTACTAATGTGGGCTCAGGAATCGCGGCGGGCGTAAACGTGCCGTATAGGCTGGAGGGAGCAGACCCCAAAGAACGGATCATAGATTATCTGCTACCCGGTTCTAGCGAGACGGAGGAGTTCTTTTATCTTAGCCCAGTAGAAAACGCAGAGAATCGAAGGGTGTTGAGGATTGGTTACTGCGATGTGTTCGGTAACTGCTTTGAATCGACACGTGAATTTCATAAGGAACCGAGTTCAAATCATTATGTATTTACTCGGCTAGTGCATAGAGAGGTGCCCCAGTGAGGTTGATATTGCCGGTTGGCCTTCTTCTCGTGGCGGTTACGGCGGGGGCGGCCGCTGTCGCAGTATGGGTTTCTGTGGCGGATGCACCCTGGGAAAATGATCAAGGCTCCACAAGCCTTCTCTGCCAGGATGCCCTTCAGCGGCGACAGGCTGTTCAGGAGGCGCTTCAAAGCCCTATAACTATTGAGCGAGGGCCCATAGGTTCCGTAAGTCCCGGAGGTTCATCCCAGAAACCCTTGAGCAGCTTCAGGGGCGTTAGCGGTCCCTTAGGTGACGAAGTTATGAGACTCGAGTCTTCCTTACTCGGTATCGAACGCGATATTCGGAGCTTCTGCCAGTGAGAGCTTACGAGATGCGTAGTTCCATCCGTGAAGCCATCGCTGCGCTGGTGGAGGGACGCTCCCTGACGGAGGCGGAGGCCGCCGCCCCTTACCACCGAAGCCCAGGCCTCGGCCTGGGCGCACGCCGGTAGCATGAGAGCGCCGCGGCCGGGTATGGTCGTCAGGAGAATAGCCTCACATTCCAGCCGTAGGGGCGAAGCTTTCCCGCCGAAGGCGGGTCCGCCTCAGGCGGAAGCTCCGCCCAGGGCCGACCTGAAGGTTGGCCCCTACGAGGTTTGTTTCGGGTAGGGGGATGCCATGATCCGTGAAGCCATCGCGGCGCTGGTGGAGGGGCGCTCCCTGACGGAGGCGGAGGCCGCCGCCGTCATGGAGGAGATCATGTCGGGCGAGGCGACGCCCGCCCAGTTCGGGGCCTTCGTCACCGCCCTCCGCCTCAAGGGCGAGACCGTCGACGAGATCGCCGGCATGGCCCGCGTCATGCGCGATAAGGCCCATCGCGTCCACATCGAGGGCGCCCTCCTCGACACCTGCGGCACCGGCGGCGACGCCCGCGGCACCTTCAACGTCTCCACCGCCGCCGCCTTTGTGGCCGCCGGGGCGGGCGCCCGCGTCGCCAAGCACGGCAACCGGGCCATGACCAGTCGCTGCGGCAGCGCCGACGTGCTGGAGGCCCTGGGGGCGCGCATCGACCTGTCGCCGCAGCAGGTGAAGGCCTGCCTGGAGGAGACGGGCGTCGGGTTCATGTTCGCGCCTAGCTTTCACCCGGCGATGAAGTTCGCGGCCGGCCCGCGACGGGAGATCGGCGTGCGCACCGTGTTCAACATCCTGGGGCCGCTGACCAACCCGGCGGGTGCCACCTGCCAGGTCCTGGGCGTCGCCGAGCCCTCGCTGGTGGAGACGATGGCCCAGGTGCTGTCCCGCCTGGGCAGCCGCCGCGCCCTGGTGGTGCACGGTCGCGACGGCCTGGACGAGATGAGCATCAGCGGCCCGACGCTGGTCTGCGAGCTGGCCGGGGGGCGCGTGCGCCAGTACGAGGTGACACCTCAGGAGGTTGGCCTGGCCCTGTCCGAGGCGGCGTCGGTGGCCGGCGGCACGCCGGAGGAGAACGCCGCGGCCCTACGCGAGGTGCTGGGGGGCCGGCCCGGCCCCCTGCGTGACATCGTTCTGCTGAACGCCGCCGCCGGCCTGGTGGCCTTCGAAAAGGCGTCGACCCTGAGCGACGGGGTGGCCCAGGCTGCCGAGGCCATCGACAGCGGCGCCGCCCGCGATCGGCTCGAGCGATTCGTGGCCGTCACCAGCAGCTTCAGGTAGGGAGAGAAAGGAGACCCTGTGCCCCGGCAACCCACCGACACTTTCCTGGACCGTATTCTGGCCGACAAGCGGGAGGAGCTGGAGCGGCGTCGCGTTAAGGAGCCTGTCGAGGTGCTTCAGCGCCGCGTCGCCGACCTCAGCAGCCAGTGGAGCCGCGGCGACCAGTGGAGCCTGGCGCGGGCCATCCTGGAGGGCCCCCGGGGGCCGCACGCCGGCGGCAAGCGCATCCAGCTCATCGCCGAGGTGAAGAAGGCGTCGCCATCCAAGGGCCGGCTGGTGTCGGTGCTGGAGCACCGGGCGCTGGGCCGTACGTACGTCATCGGCGGCGCGGCCGGTATCTCCGTCGTCACCGAGGAGAGGCACTTCCAGGGCAGCCTCCAGTTCCTCTACGACCTGCGGGTGAGCCTGGACGGCTACTACCCGGGCGGCCGGGCCTCGCTGTTGCGCAAGGACTTCCTCTTCGACCCCTATCACCTGTGGGAGGCGCGGGCCTACGGCGCCGACGCCGTCCTCCTCATCGCCGCCATCCTCAGCCGCGACGAACTGGCCTTCCTCATGGCGCAGGCCGGCGAGATGGAGATGGACTCCCTGGTGGAGGTGCACGACGAGGCGGACCTGGAGAAGGCCCTTGAGGCGGGTGCCTCGCTCATCGGCATCAACAACCGCGACCTGCGCACCTTCGAGACGGACCTGGCGGTCACCGAGCGCCTGCGGCCCCTGATCCCGGACGACCGGGTTGTGGTGAGCGAGAGCGGCATCTCCACCCGCGCCGACGTCGAGCGGCTGGCCGACGCCGGCGTGCACGCCGTCCTGGTCGGCGAGGCGCTGATCACAGCGCCGGACACGCGGGTCAAGATGCAGGAGTTGCTGATTTGAGCGGCAATGGCGTCATGTGCGGCCCGCCGATGGGAACCTGCCGCATGAGAGGGCCGCCGACACGGAAGAACGGTCAATGGGCGGCGCCGCGCTACCCGGAAAGGGGGGCAGACCCATGCCTACCTGTCCAAGGTGCGGAACGGACATCGGCGAGTACGCCGCGTACTGTATGACCTGTGGACGTCTGCTGGGAGCAGAGAAGACCGGTGGCCGAGGGATCGATCACGCGCTTTGGGCTAACCGACCCGGAGGGATCGATTACGTCCCCTGGTGGCTTGGTTGGCTTGCCATACCACTGAGTATCGTGCCGCTGGGGGTCGTCTTCATCTACGCGCCTTGGGCCTACCGACGGGGCCGGAAAGAGGGCGTCGGCCGTGAGGCTCTCCTTGACCCCTACCGCAACTTTGGGTGGCGCGTGGCCGCATGGCTGGCAGCACTGCTTGTGCCGGTGTTGGGCCTGTATGCGGTTGTGCACGTACCCACTGTCTGCTACAAACAGGGCCTCAGGGTAGGCGCAAGGATGAGTGCCGCGCCCACGGGATTCACAAGTTGGCCCGCGCTCGGTGCCGCCTTGGCGATTGCCGTGCTCGTCTTCTGGGGACCCATCCTTGCCGCCGTTGTCGTGAGTGAAGGCAGTATGGAAACGCGGGGGTCCCCTCCCGGAAGCCCAGCTGGCTTGGGGTTCATCCCCTCCACGCCGTCTCCGTTCCTCCCTAAGGCGGCGTTAGCCCAGCCGCAGTGGAATATCTCGGAGGTCACGCGTTACGGAAACAGGCAAACAATGCTGGAGGACGGTACCAGTGTCCTTCTCTTGGGCGCGGTTGAGGCGAAATTGCCTCAGCTGGTAGAGCAATGGAGTCTGGAGTTCGTCCGCGACACGAATGGAGACGGCCTTGAGGACGCGGTAGTTGCGCACTATACCGGAGGGGCTCATTGTTGCTTCGAATACTATGTGTTTGGCAGTGAGCCTTCCGGCATCCAGGTCTACGGCACCTTCGAGCTTGGAAACGCAGCTCTAGAAAGCGTCGAGGACCTTGACGGTAACGGCATCCCGGAAATGGTAGCTCATGATGACAGGCTTGCCTATTTCCCAGACCTCTACTACGCTGTTTCACCCTTCCTCCCGCTGGTCCTCTGTCGCTCCGCCGAGGGTACGTACCACGACTGCACTCCACGGTTTCCCGAGCTGCTTGTGGAAAGCGCTGAGGACTTCGAAGGGCGACTAGCCAATGCGATGAGCGAAGGGGCGGCAATGGAGTACCAACGTTCAGCCGCGGTCGGCCTTCTCGCCTGTTATCTTCGCCTGGGACAGCCCGAACAGGGCTGGATGAGGGTCCAGGCCCTTTGCCCGGACTGCTCAGACTGGCTCCAGAGAAACCTGGGCGCACTGGAAGAGCGTCTCAGTCCATGATGCTACTGCCCTCGCGCCCCCTACGGCCGCTAGCTATCTCCCTCCGCCGCTCGGAGGGGAAAGGTATTGGAGTGTGCGAGCTGTGAGCCGCGTCAAGATCTGCGGCTGCATGCGGGTGGAGGACGCCCTGGCCGCCGCCGAGGCCGGCGCCGACTTCGTGGGGCTGGTCTTCGCCGAGAGCCGGCGCCGTCTGGAGCCCGACGAGGCCTCGGACATCGTGCGCGCCCTCGGCGCGCCCCTGAGCCATCGCGAGCTGACGGAGCCGCCGTCAGCCTACCGCGCCGGGGAGGCCGGCACCCGCTCGACGGAGGCTCCGGCCCCCGCCGTTGAGGAGTGGTTCCGGCAGGGTGCCGCCGCCCTCGACCGGCTGCTGGAGCGCAAGCGGCCGCTCACCGTCGGCGTCTTCGCCGGGCAGGACGTGGAGACCGTCAACGCCATCGCCGACGAGTGCGGCCTGGACCTGGTCCAGCTCAGCGGCGGCGAGTCCTGGCAGGACTGCCTGCTCATCGCCCGCCAGGTCATCAAGGTGGTGCACGTGGAGGCCGGTGCCGCAGCCGCCAACGTCTTGGGTTGCGTCGAAGCGGGGACGGCCGTCGCCTGCCTGCTGGACACGGCGTCGGAGGGCGCCTACGGCGGCACGGGCCGGACCATGGACTGGACCGTGGCGCGGGAGGTGGCGGCCCGGCTACCCATCGTGCTGGCCGGCGGGTTGACGCCGGAGAACGTGGGCGAGGCGGTGCGCGCTGTCGGCCCCTGGGGCGTGGACGTCAGCAGCGGCGTGGAGATGGGAGGCCAAAAGGCGGCAGAGAAGATACGGGCCTTCGTCCGGGCGGCGAAGGGAGTGCAGGTGTGATGATAGGCGCCGCGAAAGGGCAGGAGGTTCTTTGTAGGGAGTTTGTCGAAAGATGGGCCGGGCAGTTCGATCATGATTTTCCCGCGAAGGATGCGCAGGATGAGGTGCAGCTCAAGGCATGGCTCCAAGCACGGTTCAGAGAGGGCCAGAAGCATCTCGACAAGCCGCACTTCGTGGACATCGCAAGATGGAAGTCGCCTCGACCAGTCAGGCACTACGAGTCCAACGACGACGATCTGGTGCAGGAGGTGACCACTCTCGCGTTCGCGGCGCGGCGAGATGATCTCAGATTGCAGCTTCTCACGCTGCTGAACGGGGTCGGGGTGCCGGTGGCCTCAACCATCCTGCATTTCGCCTTTCCCGATAGGTACCCGATCATGGATATTCGAGCCATAACGACGCTGACGCACTTGGGCTTGCGGACGCGTCCTGGCCCTCTGGAGCCTGGCTTCACTGGCTTCAGCGTGGAAGATTGGCAGGTCTATACTCGCTTGATGCGCGACCATGCGGAGAGTCTGGGTGTGACCCTGCGACAGCTAGACAAGGCATTGTGGGCGTATGACAAGCACGGACGCGCGGACGGAGCTGAAGCTCCGTCCTTACTGCAGGGTGACGGAGCTACGGACTAATGGCACAAAGGGTCAGAATGGGCCGTAAGGACGGACCTTCAGGTCCGTCCGCCCAAGAAAGCAAGGGACCGAGTCGTAAGGACGGACCTTTAGGTCCGTCCGCCCCAGAGAGGAGCGGACCGAGCCGGGAACCGGCGCTCTCCGCGCCCCGTGCCCTCCCCCGTCGCAAGCCGCGACCGCGCATCGGCTCGTTCGACTACCGAGGCCCGTACGCGTACCACGTCATTCTCCTCACGCAAGGCCGGTCGCCTCACCTGGCGGACCGTTCTCTAGCCCGTCGGTGCATAGAGCACCTGAGAAGAACCGCTGACCGTCTTGGGTTCCGGCTTCTGGTCTTCTCTCTCATGTCAGATCACCTGCACGCCCTCGTTGTCGGTCGGCACGACGCAGCAGACTTGATTCGGTTTGTCCAGCGCTTCAAGCAGGTCACAGCGTTCGACTTCAAACGCCAAACGGGGCTCAGGCTGTGGCGGCAGAGCTTCTACGACCGTGTGGTGCGGATTGAGGAAGACCTGGCCGATGCCGCCGCCTACATCCTGGCGAATCCGGTCCGGGCGGGCCTTGCCGCTCAACCCGACGACTACCCGCTATCGGGAGGCGAGTATTCTGAGGCGGACGGAGCTGAAGCTCCGTCCTTACGACAGGCGGACGGAGCTGCGGACGGAGCTAAAGCTGCGTCCTTACTGGAGGCGGACGGAGCTGCGGACGGAGCTAAAGCTGCGTCCTTACCGGAGGCGGACGGAGCTGCGGACGGAGCTGAAGCTCCGTCCTTACGACAGGCGGACGTAGCTGCGGACGGAGCTAAAGCTGCGTCCTTACCGGAGGCGGACGGAGCTGCGGACGGAGCTAAAGCTCCGTCCTTACGACAGGCGGCTGGAGGAGCACATGGCTATGCAGGCCGGCCTTCCTGACCCCTCCGGCCACTTCGGGCCCTTCGGCGGCCGCTACGTGCCCGAGACGCTGATGAGCGCCCTGGAGGAGCTGGAGGAGGCCTATGCCAAGGCCCGTGACGACGCGTCCTTCCAGGAGGAGCTGGCCCGCCTTCTGCACGACTTCGCCGGCCGGCCCACCCCCCTCTACCATGCCGAGGCCCTCTCGCGACGCTGCGGCGGCGCCCAGATCTACCTCAAGCGCGAGGACCTGGCCCACACCGGCGCTCACAAGATCAACAACGCCCTCGGCCAGGGGCTGCTCGCCCGTCGCTTGGGCAAGCGACGCATCATCGCCGAGACGGGAGCCGGCCAGCACGGCGTCGCCACTGCCACCGTCTGTGCCATGCTGGGCCTTGACTGCGTGGTCTACATGGGTGAGGAGGACGTGCAGCGGCAGGCGCTAAACGTCTTCCGCATGAAGCTGCTGAGGGCCGAGGTGCGCTCGGTCGACTCCGGCAGCCGCACGCTCAAGGACGCCATCAACGAGGCCCTGCGCGACTGGGTGACCAACGTCCGCGACACCTACTACCTGCTGGGCAGCGTGGTGGGCCCGCACCCCTACCCGGTGATGGTGCGCG